>Ga0308171_1000446_pt1 | contig 90922 bp, 73 predicted proteins | sample PhyGR1_FD_202135 | JGI IMG/M metagenome (GOLD analysis project Ga0308171, IMG submission 202135) | Phyllosphere microbial communities from UC Gill Tract Community Farm, Albany, California, United States - DLSLSG.R1 | ecosystem: Host-associated > Plants > Phyllosphere > Unclassified | place: USA...
AGCGTCGTGAGCGCAGTTTCGATCACATGATTGCGATGGCCGATATCCACTTTTTCGAGCATCTGGAAAATGCTGATGCCCTGCATCGCCTGCCGCAAAGGAATGCCCAAGAGTTCAGCGCAGACTTCGTCTAGATAGAATCGGTCATTGGTAATATCCCAGCAATAAAAACCGACCTGCTTGACGTTCAAAACGGGATTCATGAAACGACGCTGTGACACAAAATAAAAATCAATTGGATTGCTAAAATAAAACGGATGAGTTCCACCCAATCATAGGGCGATTCCGTATCAAAATGAAACGTTTAAATCTGATCATATTCGAAATATTGGGCATCTCGGCAAATTTTCTTCAGTCGCGGTGCCGAAGCGGCCAGATCGAACTAGGAAGCCCCCCAGCTTTGCCGCAGCCACAGATGTGGTGAAATCCGGGAGGTCTTTATCAACTGTTAACCATAAAAATCCTATTGTTAAAGCGATATTAAAACTTGCGTCGCGTGTCTGGTCTCTGGGTCGTCCACTTCATCCGTCTGCCGCTCATTCGGCTTCAGGAAATGCTGAGACGAACTTTCGATCCGACATCGGCCAAATGCGCCGGGTGAAGAGGAATGATTGTGAAGGGCACCGCCACACGTCTGCCGACGTCGCGGAAAGCAGCAACCCTGCTGCTGCTTGCCTGTACGCTTCTCTACACCCCGGGAACTGTTTTCGCGCAAACAGCGGCCACGCGGCTGCCGGTCGCAGTTCCATCCGGCGATGCAACGCCGACAGAGAACCCCACAACGACAACTGAAAACGAGGCAAGCACGGTGCGAGCAGCACCGCCACAGCAACTATGGCGCCCCTCGAATAATCCGGGCGACCCGATCTCCGAACAGCAGGAAGAAGCGGGCCAGCCTTATGCCGACGCGGAAAACCCATATGAGCCAACGGTAGACGGCGGTGAAAACCCGCAAAGAGCCACCGAACCCGGACAAACCCCCGGCATCCGGCTCGGTACATTCCTGTTGCGGCCCTCGATCAGCCAGACGATCAATACGGAAAAGCAGACGAACACCGGCGGCCCTTCCAGACGTAACTACCTGACGACGGGTATTCGCGGCACGCTAACCAGCGACTGGTCCCGCCATGCGCTGACTGTAACAGGCGATGGCGCCTGGGAGAAAAATTTCGGCAGCAAGAATGGTGAAGAGCCGAGGGCGCGGATAGAAGCCGATCTGCGCCTCGATCTCGGCGAAGAAACGACGGCTAATCTCAAGGCGGGTTACGAATTCAGTCGTGAAGGCACCACGGACCCCAACGCTTTGACCGGCGCTGCCGTGCAGGGCGGAGAACACCGTTTCACGACCGGCGCATCGATCCAACGGGATTTCGGCAAGCTGCGCGGGCTGGCGGCGCTCGATCTGTCGCGTACGGTCTACACGGATGCAAAGGGCATAAACGGCCAGCCGATCAGTCTTAGCGATCGCGACCAGAACGGCGCGAACCTGCGCGGCCGCATCGGCTACGAATTGTCACCGGCCCTGATCCCGTTCCTCGAATTGAACGCGGGAACGACCAAATATGACAGGCGCCTGGACAATACCGGTTACGCACGGTCCTCGAATTCCTACGGCGCCAAAATTGGAGCCGAGGTCGATCTTGGCGAGAAGACCCGCGGCGAGGCCGCCATCGGCTATCTACGTAAACAATATGACGACGACCGCATCGCTTCCATCGGCGCGCTGACACTGGACGGCGAACTGAACTGGTCGCCGCAGCGCGGCACCAACGTCAATCTTGGCCTGCGCACGACGATAGAGGATTTCGCCGGCGGACCACAGGGCGGCTGGATTTCCTATCGGCTGGATGCCGGGCTGACCCATGAATTGCGCAGCAATCTGGTCGCGCGGCTGACCGGGCAGATCGTGCACCGGACATTTCCCTCCTCCGATATCGAGGATGCCGTGGAATACACCGCAGGCGCTGGCTTGACCTGGGGGCTGAACCGCTATCTCGATCTGACGGCGGACGTTAGTTATCAGTGGACGCCAATTTATGACAGCAACGAACTGCGCGTCGGCGCGGGGCTTGTCCTGAAACGATAACGTTGCCCCAAACAGAAATCCCGGCGCGAAGGCCGGGATCCCGTTGTCCAGTTGGTAAATTACTTCAGTCCGTCGATAAGAGCCTTGATCGGCTCCTCGATTGCGGGGCGGATGTCAGCGCGTTCGAGCGCGAAAGCAACGTTGGCAAGAATGAAACCGTCCTTGGCGCCGCAATCGAACGTCTGCCCGCGGAAATGATAGCCAGCGAATTCCTGGGACTTGGCAAGCGTCAACATGCCGTCCGTCAGCTGGATTTCGTTGCCGGCGCCCCGTTCCTGATTTTCCAGAATGTCGAAAATCTCAGGCTGAAGGATGTAGCGACCGTTGATGTAGAAATTCGAAGGTGCCGTACCCTTGGCAGGCTTCTCGACCATTTCAGTGATCTTGAAACCCTCGCCCACGGCATTACCCACGCCGACGATGCCGTATTTATGCGTCTGATCGGGAGCACATTCCTGCACCGCGATGACGTTGCCGGCGGTCTGGTCATAAAGTTCGACCATGCCCTTGAGGCAGCTTTTCTGTGAATGCATGATCATATCAGGCAGCAACACGGCGAAGGGCTCGTCGCCGACGATATCACGCGCACACCAGACCGCATGGCCAAGACCAAGCGGCACCTGCTGACGCGTGAAGCTTGCCGTGCCCGCCTTGGGCAGAAGGCCGGCCAGCAATGTAAGCTCGGCATTCTTGTTGCGCTCGCGCAGCATTTGTTCGAGTTCAAATTGAATATCAAAATAATCTTCAATCACCGCCTTGCCGCGGCCGGTGACAAATACAAAATGCTCGATGCCCGCTTCCGCCGCCTCGTCGACGACGTATTGAATGACCGGCTTGTCAACGACAGTGAGCATTTCTTTCGGAACCGCCTTGGTTGCGGGCAGGAAACGCGTACCCAGACCTGCGACCGGAAATACGGCCTTCCGAATTTTCTTATGTTCTACCACATATCCCTCCTGAGAGATAAAACTTGATCACAATCCCCGCACAGTGTTGTTATTTCAAAAATAACAACGTTTTGTAAAGGGTGACGCTACCATCTATTAATGGTAAAGAATTTGTTGACATTCTTTTGTTATGCATGACGACGCCCGATGCGTTTTCGCAATCGAAATGATATTCGAGAGAACGAAAGACTGACGATGACAAAGATGATCCTTTCAAATGTCCGCAAATTCGGCTGCATGATGGTTGCAGGTCTGGCGATCTCGCTGGCCCCCGTCTCGGCCCGGGCCGATGCTGGGTTCAAGCAGTGGATCAACCAGTTCTACGCAACAGCCGCGAAAGAAGGCATTAGCAAGGCGACCTACCAGAAAGCCTTTGCTGGTGTCAGCGAGCCGGATCCGGATGCGCTGCGCAAGGCGACCTTCCAGCCGGAATTCACCACCCAGATCTGGGATTATCTCGATTCCCGCGTCAACCCCTATACGGTGCGCATCGGCCGCGAGATGAAGATGAAGCACGCGACGACGCTCAACTGGATCGAGCGTAACTTCAACGTCGACAAACATATTATTCTCGCCATCTGGTCGATGGAATCGAATTACGGCGCGGTTCTCGAAAAGCCGGAGCGCCTGCACAATATTCCGCAGGCACTGGCCACGCTCGCCTATTCCGACCCCAAACGCGCCAAGTTCGCGCGCACGCAATTGATCGCCGCACTCAAAATCCTGCAGGCAGGCGATGTCACGCCCAAGCAGCTGACGGGTTCCTGGGCGGGGGCAATGGGCCATACCCAGTTCATTCCGACCAGCTACCTGCTCTATGCTGTCGATGCGGACGGCAACGGTAAGCGCGACATCTGGCACTCGGTTCCGGACGCGCTGGCGACGGCCGCCAATCTACTCGCCAAGAATGGCTGGGAACCCGGCCGGACCTGGGGTTACGAAACAGCCGTGCCGCGTGGCGGCGCCCGTTATGAGGGGCAGACGAAGTCCATTGCGGAATGGACCAAGCTTGGCTTTGCCCGCCCGAACGGCAAGAATTTCACCCGCGGCTCCGATCGCGCCATGCTGAAACTGCAGGGTGGGGCAAATGGTCCAGGTTTCCTGATGATGAAAAACTTCTTCACCATCAAGAAATACAACGCATCCGACAGCTATGCGCTGGCCGTTGGCCTGCTTGCTGACGAGATCGCCGGTTATGGCGGCATGCAGCAGAAATGGCCGCGTCCGGACGGCACGCTGGATATTCGTGAAAAATTCGAACTCCAGACCCGCATGAAGGAACTTGGCTATTACGATGGCGAAGTCGATGGCAATTTCGGCTCCGGCTCGAAGGCGGCGATCAGCGCCATCCAGTCGCGCATGGGCCTCGAAACCGACGGTCAGCCGTCGCAGCGATTGCTGAGAGCACTGCGGAATTGATAATATGCCGGTGAATTCGGCGGCGGTCTTCAACGCCGCCGAAGCATCCGGAAGGATCGATGTCATGAGTAGGAAACCTGCGGCGAAAAGCACAAGTACGGGCTGGCGCATCTGCGCCATCATTCTTTGTGCTGTCTTGTGCACGCCGCTTGTCCCTTCGCAAACCTTCGCCCAGGAACAGCGACGCACCCTTTTCGAAATGCTGTTTGGCCGGCCCGTGGGCCGGGAGGACACGCCCGGCCGCGAATACCAGCCCCGCAGTCGCCGGGATTTCCCGGCTGCCCCGCGTGAAAAATCAGTCACCCGTCCGCAACCCGCAAGAAAAGCGCCTTCGGTGGTTCAAATGCGAACCATAAAACCGGAGCCGACCGCCAAGCTTGAAAATGCCAGGCGTGTTCTGGTCGTCGGTGATTTTCTGGCCGGTGGCATGGGGGAAGAATTGGTCAATGCCTTCGCCAGCTCTCCGGGAATTTCGGTCGATGTGCGCGCGAATGGTTCTTCGGGCCTCGTACGCACGGATTATTACGACTGGTTCGCCAATCTGCCGCAGTTCATAACCGAAACAAATCCCGCCACCATCGTCATCATGATGGGATCGAACGATCGCCAGCAGATGCAGATCGGCGATACCAGGGAAAAATTTGGCACCGATGTCTGGTTCAAGGAATATGAGCGGCGGATCGATGAACTTCTGACCCTTGCCGGCCGCCCGAAGGTGCCGCTGCTGTGGGTTGGCCTGCCGGCCTTCCAGTCAACCTCACTCTCGGCCGATCTCGTCGGCTTCAACCGGCTTTATCGCAGCCATATCGAAAAATACGGCGGCGAATTCGTCGATGTCTGGGACGGCTTTGTCGACGAGGCCGGTAAATTTGTCATCACCGGCTACGACATGAACGGGCAGCAGGCCCGTCTGCGTGAGGCAGATGGCGTCGGCATGACGCAGGCCGGCAAACGCAAGCTTGCTTTTTACGTCGAGAAATTCGTGCGCAGGCACCTCGACAGCGCCGGACCGGACCTCGTGAAACTGGACGGCAGCAATTTGCCTGCACTCACCTCCCTGCCCGCGCTTGGCATCGACGCGGGACAGGTGCGCACCCAGCCGATCAGCCTGACCGATCCGAACCTCGATGGCGGTGACAAGCTGCTTGGCGATGTCCCTTCGACGGCCGTATCGGCACGTGTCTCGGTGGTGGAATCGCCACGCGAACGGCTGACCAAGCGGGGCGAGATGGCCGATGCACCGGCGGGTCGTATCGATGACTACCGGATTGTCCCGGATACTGCTCAGGCCAGACAGTAGCCACTTCTCCGCCGTCGCTACGGCTCGAACCGGCGTAATGTTGAGGCAACCCGGCAATGGCAGGATAAATTCAGCTTTGCAGCAAATGCGGGGTCGGCCAATTGCCCTCCCCTGCCCGCGTCTTACTGCACGGTGATATTTATCCGATGCCCCCGCGCCCCTTCCTCTCCGGGAAGGCGTACGCCAGACACTGCCGAGAACAATTCATGCGCCTGCTGCTTGTTGAAGACGAACGCGAAATGGCAGCAGCCCTTTCCGCCGCCCTGCACCGGTTCGATATCATCGTGGACAATGTCGGCACGCTCGATCTTGCCCGGCATGCGATCATGGACGGTGTTCACGATCTTGTCGTACTCGACCGGCAATTGCCCGATGGCGATGGCATCCAGCTTATAGAAGATCTGCGTCTGCTTCCCGTCACACCGCCCGTCATCGTGCTGACAGCGCAAGGCACGCTTGCGGATCGGGTGAACGGCCTGAACCTTGGTGCGGACGATTATCTGGCCAAGCCCTTCGCTGTCGAGGAACTCCTTGCTCGCATCCGCGCCCTGATGCGCCGGCCAGCCGGCAGCGTGACGATGACGGCGAAACTGGGCAAGCTGGAATTTTGCTTCGAAACCCGCGAAGTCCGCATCAAGGGAGAGTTTATTCCCCTGACCAGACGCGAATTGCTGATCCTTGAAGCCCTGTTGCGTCGGCAGGGCAGAACGGTGCTGCGATCGGTACTGGAAGAGGCGGTTTATAATTTCGACGATGAAATCCAGTCGAATGCGCTTGATTCCCATATCTCCCGTCTGCGCCGCAAATTGCAGGCAGCGGATGCGGGTCTGGAGGTTCACGGTATTCGCGGCGTCGGTTATCTGCTGAGGGCGGCCTCATGAAATCGGCCGGAAGGAAATCGCTCAAGCGACGCCTGACCATTCAATTGCTGCTTTTCCAGATCGGCAGCCTTTTCATCGTCACTGCCGCCTTCGTCGCTTACCTGTCCAGCGGCGCTTCGGGCAGCGCCCTTCTCAGCCCGGCAGCGGCCCAGATTACAGCCAATGCCATCATGCGTGACAAGGATGGCCGGCTGATGCTTGACGAAACAAATGAATTTGTCGAGCTGCGCGACAGCATGCCCGGTTTCTGGTTCGTTGCAGTCAGCGAGAAAGGTGAGATCGTGCAGGGTGGGCCGGTGCCTGAGGCCTTTAGCAACATGGATCAACAGCTTAGCGACGTCAAAGTGTCGGACGTACGCGATGCGGCATTGTCCTACTCCTATCTTGCTGTCTTGCGAATCGCCGTCGTGCGTCGTGCATCGGGACCGGCGGGCGAATTCGTTATGGTCGGCAAGGGCGGAGCCTTCAGTATGGCATTCCCGGTCCTGCTGTTCTCCAACATACTGATCATGCCGATCCTCCTTATCATGTCCATTGTGACAATCGTGACCATTCCATGGATCATCCGTCGGGAATTTTTCGCACTTTCCGCAATTGCGCGAACGGCGGAAAGCATCGACATCGACAAGCGCGGATATCGATTGCCGGATGGCGATATTCCATGGGAGGTGCAGCCGCTCGTGCATGCCGTCAACGGCGCGCTGAAACGGCTGGACGATGGTTACGAGCGGCACAAGCGCTTCATTCTCGACGCCGCCCATGAATTGCGGACCCCTGTCGCCATTCTCCAGACCCGTGTCGAAACGTTGCTGGACGGACCGGACCGGAGCCGGATATTAGCCGATGCCAGCCGTCTCGCCGTGCTTGCCGAACAGTTGCTCGATCTGCAACGACTTGGCGGGCAAAAGGCGCCGCTTATTCCACTAGATCTTGTTGGCCTCTGCCGGTCTGTCGTCGCTGATATGGCGCCGCTTGCAATCTCTCAAGGCTACGAACTTTCGTTCGAGCCGGACGAAGAGCCGATCCTCGCCCTTGCCGATGACGCCTCGCTGCAACGCGCCCTGATGAACGTCGTGCAAAACGCCATCGAACATGGCGGCAATCGCGGAACGATCACCATAAAAGTGGGGGCCAACCGCGTGATCGACATATCCGACCAAGGCAACGGAATTCCCGAAGAGGACCGGGAAGCCGTGTTTGACGCATTTCACCGGTTGATACCGAAGGATCGCGGTACCGGGCTCGGTCTCAATCTCGTGCAGGAAATCGTCCGCTACCATGGAGGGGAGATCACCATCAGTGATTCCCCATCCGGCGGCGCCTCCTTCCGTATCAGCCTTCCCTATTGCTGACACGAACCCCGTCTTCGGAAGCACGTAGTGTCATCGCAATTCTCAGGCGCGATATGTTGCCGTCCCCCTGCATGCGACACCTCCATCGCGTTTCGGTTCTCCAGTCAACCGAAAGGCCTGTTGTGAAACACAACAGGCCTTTTTGTTTTCGTTACGACGGCTTGCGCCGCGTCAACTCGCTCAGCGCGGAAGGACGGTTGCGCCCATCAGCTCTTCGTCGATCGCACGTGCGGCCTGACGGCCTTCGCGGATTGCCCAGACCACCAGCGACTGGCCACGGCGAACGTCGCCCGCCGCCCACAGCTTGTCGACCGAGGTCTTGTAGTCCGTTTCGTTGGCGATCACGTTGGTGGAGCCGCGACGATCGGTGTTGAGCGACAGCTTGCCATCCATTTCCTTCAGCACGCTATCGGTGAAAGGACCGGAAAAACCGATGGCGATGAAGGCGAGATCAGCCTTGATGATAAATTCCGTACCGGCAATGGGCTTGCGCCGGTCGTCCACCTGACAGCACTTCACACCCGTCAAAACGCCGTCTTCACCGACGAATTCAAGCGTGGCAACCTGGAACTCGCGAACGGCACCTTCTGCCTGCGAAGAAGAGGTGCGCATTTTCGTTGCCCAGAAGGGCCATACGGCAAGCTTGTCTTCCTTTTCCGGCGGCATCGGGCGGATATCGAGCTGGGTGACTTTAACCGCACCCTGACGGAAGGCCGTGCCGACGCAGTCAGACGCCGTATCGCCACCGCCGACGACGACGACATGCTTGCCGCCGGCGAGGATCGGATCGGCCGGCCAGCCGATGCTGTCGATGTTTTCGCGGCCAACGCGGCGGTTCTGCTGCACGAGATAGGGCATGGCGTCGTAAACGCCATTGAAATCGGCGCCACCGATGCCAGCCGGGCGCGGAGTTTCCGAACCGCCGCAATAAAGAACCGCATCGTGATCAGCCAGAAGCGCTTCGACCGTTACATCCACGCCGACGTTGACGCCGCAATGGAAGGTAACACCTTCACCCTTGATCTGCTCGACACGGCGGTCGATGAAGTTCTTCTCCATCTTGAAATCCGGAATACCGTAACGCAGCAAACCGCCGGGCTTTGATTCACGCTCGTAAACGTGGACCTCATGACCGGCGCGGCCAAGCTGCTGCGCTGCCGCCATGCCGGAAGGACCGGAACCGATGATGGCGACCTTCTTGCCGGTGTGGATCGTCGCCGGCTTCGGCACGATAAAGCCCAGCTCGTAGGCCTTGTCGGCAATCGCCTGCTCCACGGTCTTGATGGCGACCGGTGCATCCTCGAGGTTCAGCGTGCAGGCTTCCTCGCAGGGTGCCGGACAGACGCGGCCGGTGAATTCCGGGAAGTTGTTGGTGGAATGGAGGTTGCGGATCGCCTCTTCCCAATTGTTGTTATAAACCAGATCGTTCCAGTCGGGGATCTGGTTGTGCACGGGACAGCCCGTCGGGCCGTGACAGTAGGGAATGCCGCAATCCATGCAGCGCGCCGCCTGCTTCTGCACCTCGGCATCCGACATCGGAATGGTGAATTCGCGGAAATGGCGGATACGGTCCGATGCGGGCTGATACTTGCCCACCTGCCGGTCGATCTCAAGAAAACCTGTAACCTTGCCCACGTTTATGTCCTCACATCAAAGCGGAGCGCCTGTTAGGCCCCAGTACCAGTAAGCGAAACCGAAAGCCGCCCCCAATACGATGAATTCAAATCCGGTCTCGCCGCTTGTCCAATAGATCACCATGGGAACGGCGACCGCGATCATCAGCGAGACCAGTTGGTGTAGTATCCCCACGCGGCGGATTATTCCGCCGCGACGCCCATACGCATGCGCTCCATTTCCTCAAGCGCACGACGGTATTCGACCGGCATGACCTTGCGGAATTTCGGACGGAACTCGCTCCAGCGGTCGAGTATATCCTTGGCGCGTGCAGAGTTGGTGTAGTGGAAGTGATTGGAAATCAGCTGGTAGAGCCGCTCCTCGTCGTGACGCGTCATGTCCTCGGATACGTCAACGCGTCCCTTGTGCATGAGGTCGCCACCGTGATGGTGCAGCTTCTCGAGCATGTCGTCCTCTTCCGGAACCGGCTCCAGCTCGACCATGGCCATGTTGCAGCGGGTGGCGAAATCGCCCTTCTCGTCGAGAACGTAAGCCACGCCACCGGACATGCCGGCCGCGAAGTTGCGGCCCGTCTCGCCGAGCACCACGACAATACCGCCCGTCATATATTCGCAACCGTGGTCGCCGACACCTTCGACAACCGCGACCGCGCCGGAGTTGCGCACTGCAAAGCGCTCACCCGCAACACCACGGAAATAGCACTCGCCGGTGATGGCGCCGTAAAGAACGGTGTTGCCGACAATGATCGAGTTTTCAGCGACGATACGGGTGTTTTCCGGCGGGCGCACGATGATGCGGCCACCCGAAAGACCCTTGCCGACATAGTCGTTGCCGTCACCCACCAGATCGAAGGTGATGCCGCGAGCGAGAAACGCGCCGAAGGACTGACCAGCCGTGCCGCGCAGCGTCACGTGGATCGTATCGTCCTTCAGACCCTTATGGCCCCAGCGCTTGGCAAGCGCGCCTGACAGCATGGCACCGGCGGAACGGTCGACGTTCTTGATCGGCACTTCGAAAACGACAGGCTCGCGGTTTTCCAGCGACGGTAGCGACTTCTCGATCAGCTTGCGATCGAGAATATCGTCGATCGGGTGCTTCTGACGCTCGGTCCAGAAAGTTGCCTCCTTGGGAGCCTCTACCTTGTGGAAGATGCGGCTGAAATCCAGACCCTTGGCCTTCCAGTGCGCCAGCATCTCATCCTTTTCGAGAAGTTCGGAAGCGCCGATGATCTCGTCCAGCTTGGTAACGCCAAGCGAGGCGAGTATTTCGCGCACTTCTTCAGCCACGAAGAAGAAGTAGTTGATGACGTGTTCCGGCGTGCCCTTGAAGCGCTTGCGCAGAACCGGGTCCTGCGTTGCGACGCCGACGGGGCAGGTGTTCAGATGGCACTTGCGCATCATGATGCAGCCCGCAGCAATCAGCGGCGCGGTGGCAAAGCCGAATTCATCCGCACCAAGCAGCGCGCCGATGATGACGTCGCGGCCGGTCTTCAGACCACCATCCACCTGCAGCGCGATGCGCGAACGAAGGCCGTTCAGCACCAGCGTCTGCTGGGTTTCGGCAAGGCCGATTTCCCAAGGCGAACCGGCATGCTTCAGCGACGTCAGCGGCGAAGCACCGGTGCCGCCATCGAAACCGGCGATGGTGATATGGTCGGCGCGCGCCTTGGCGACACCCGCCGCAACCGTGCCAACGCCCACTTCCGACACGAGCTTCACAGAAACATCTGCTTCCGGGTTGACGTTCTTCAGGTCGTAGATCAGCTGCGCCAGATCTTCGATGGAGTAGATATCGTGGTGTGGCGGCGGCGAAATGAGGCCGACGCCCGGCGTGGAGTGACGGGTTTTTGCAACCGTGGCATCCACCTTGTGGCCGGGCAGCTGGCCGCCTTCGCCGGGCTTGGCACCCTGCGCGACCTTGATCTGCAACATGTCGGCATTGACGAGATATTCCGTCGTAACACCAAAGCGGCCGGATGCGATCTGCTTGATGGCGGAACGCTCGGGGTTCGGCTTGCCGTTCAGAAGCGGCATGTAACGGTCGGATTCTTCGCCGCCTTCGCCGGTGTTGGACTTGCCGCCGATGCGGTTCATCGCAATCGCAAGCGTGGTATGCGCCTCGCGGCTGATCGAGCCGAAGGACATGGCGCCAGTCGAGAAGCGCTTGACGATATCGACCGCCGGTTCGACGTCGTCGATGGAAACCGGCTTGCGGCCGAGCGCTTCCGCCGATTTGACCTTGAATAGGCCGCGAATGGTGTTCATGCGCAGCGCCGTCTCATTCACCATGTCGGCAAATTCACGGTAGCGCTCCTGGCTGTTGCCGCGCACGGCGTGTTGCAGCGAGGCGACGGCATCCGGCGTCCAGGCGTGGCTTTCGCCGCGCATGCGATAGGCATATTCGCCGCCGATATCGAGCGTGTTGGCAAGGATCGGATCCTTGCCGAAAGCCGCTGTGTGGCGCGTTACGGTTTCTTCGGCGATCTCGGTCAGACCCACGCCCTCGATGGAGGTGGCGGTGCCGAAGAAATACTTCTCGACGAATTCCGACGACAGGCCGATGGCGTCGAAAATCTGCGCGCCGCAATAGGACTGGTAGGTGGAAATGCCCATCTTGGACATGACCTTGAGGATGCCCTTACCCACCGCCTTGATGTAGCGATAGACGACTTCGTCGTCCGACACTTCCTTCGGGAAGGCGCCGTGCTTGTGCATGTCGAGCAGCGTGTCGAAGGCGAGGTAGGGGTTGATCGCCTCCGCGCCATAGCCAGCGAGCAGACAGAAATGATGGATTTCGCGCGGTTCGCCGGTTTCAACGACGAGGCCGACCGAGGTGCGCAGACCCTTGCGGATCAGGTGGTGATGCACAGCAGCCGTCGCCAGCAGCGCGGGGATCGCAATCCGGTCCGGGCCGAGCTGGCGGTCGGACAGAACGATGATGTTGTAACCACCGCGAACAGCGGATTCAGCCCGCTCGCACAGGCGGTCGAGCATGTCAGGCATGCCTTCGGCGCCGCGCTCCACATCATAGGTGAAGTCGAGCGTCTTGGTATCGAAACGGTCTTCGGTGTGGCCGATGGAGCGGATCTTTTCCAGATCGCCATTGGTGAGGATCGGCTGGCGCACTTCCAGACGCTTGGCACGGGCCGCACCCTCGTGATCGAGAAGGTTCGGGCGTGGGCCAATGAACGAAACGAGGCTCATCACCAGTTCTTCGCGGATCGGATCGATCGGCGGGTTGGTCACCTGCGCGAAGTTCTGCTTGAAATAGGTGTAAAGCAGCTTGGACTTGTCCGACATGGCCGAAATCGGCGTATCGGTACCCATCGAGCCGATGGCTTCCTGGCCCGTTGTTGCCATCGGCGACATCAGGAGCTTGGTATCTTCGCTGGTGTAACCGAAGGCCTGCTGGCGATCGAGCAACGACACGTCACGCCGCAGCGCCCGTGGCTCCACCGGCTTCAGATCCTCAAGAATGAGCTGGGTGCGGTCTAGCCAGGTGCGATAGGGGTGCTTGGCAGCAAGCTCGTGCTTCACGTCCTCGTCGGAAATGATCGAGCCCTTTTCCATGTCGATCAGCAGCATCTTGCCGGGCTGCAAACGCCACTTCTTGATGATGCGTTCTTCCGGAACCGGCAGCGTGCCGGCTTCCGACGCCATGATGACGCGGTCGTCGTCGGTGACGAGATAGCGCGCCGGGCGCAAACCGTTACGGTCGAGGGTTGCGCCGATCTGCTTGCCATCGGTGAAGGCAACGGCGGCCGGGCCGTCCCACGGCTCCATAAGCGCGGCATGATATTCGTAGAAAGCCTTGCGTTCAGCCGACATGGACAAGTTGCCCGACCAGGCTTCCGGGATCAGCATCATCACGGCATGGGCCATGGAGTAACCGCCGCGCACGAGGAATTCGAGCGCGTTGTCGAAGCAGGCGGTGTCCGACTGGCCTTCATAGGAAATCGGCCAGAGCTTGGAGATATCGTCACCGAACAGCGCCGACGAAACAGACGCCTGACGCGCCGCCATCCAGTTCACGTTGCCGCGCAGCGTGTTGATCTCGCCGTTATGGGCGACCATGCGATAGGGATGCGCGAGCTTCCAGGACGGGAAGGTGTTGGTGGAGAAACGCTGGTGCACCAGCGCAACCGCGGATTCGAAACGCGGGTCCGCCAGATCCTTGTAATAGGCCCCAACCTGATAGGCGAGGAACATGCCCTTGTAGACGATGGTGGAGGAGGACAGCGAGACGGGATAGAAATCCTGCGTTTCCTTGCCGCCGCCCTCGTCGTAGATGCGGTTGGAGAGAACCTTGCGGATCAGGAACAGCTTGCGCTCGAAGTCATGATTGGTCGCCGCATCGCGGCCGGCGCCGATGAAAACCTGAACATGGTGCGGTTCGGTGCCAGCGATATCGGGTGCCTTGGAAAGGGAAGAATTGTCGACTGGCACGTCGCGGAAGCCGAGGAACTGCTGTCCCTCCTCGCCGATCACGTCGACAATGACCTTCTTGTAGTGATCGATACGGGACGGATCGCGCGGCATGAAGATGTGGCCAACGGCATATTCGCCAGCTTTCGGCAGCGTCACACCCTGGCTCGCCATTTCCTCGCGGAAAAAGCGGTCGGGGATCTGCACGAGAATGCCCGCACCATCGCCCATCAGCGGATCAGCGCCGACAGCACCGCGATGCGTCAGGTTTTCAAGAATGAACAGGCCGTCCTTGACGATCTGGTGCGACTTCTGACCCTTCATATGGGCAACAAAGCCGACGCCGCAGGCATCGTGCTCATTGCGCGGATCGTAAAGACCCTGCTTTTCCGGCAGGCCGCCCGCGAAACGCCCCTTCGCAGAAACGGGTGCGGCCGCAGCCGCGGTGGGACAGTCTGTGGTCAGGGTTGCGGCGACGTTGTCTGCCTGCAGCTTGTTTGTCATTTTCGTCCCTCCTGCAAAATTACTTGCATGGTTTCATGCGAAGATCCGGCTCGACACGAATTTCGCTTTCCGAAAAATCCGCATTCAATCCGGCTCGACCAAATTTAGGACAGCAAAGCTGTCTCAATTCGAGAGAATTTTGGCAGAAACCCGCGGGTTTAGCAAGGGTGCGAATCCAATTAGTCGCAGTGCCGATTTGCAGCGAAGTTTCGATACTGACCCATTGCGCGAAACTTTCTTGTCACAAAACGCTTCGGGCCGTTGCTTTCATTGCCGGATTTGCCAACCGCGAGGTTAGGTCCTAGAACTTTGCGGATCATCGTCAACGCATTCCCAACACCAGCACAACAGCCATCGGAAAGCTTTCAGAGATGTTTTTTGCCTCAGACAACTGGGCCGGCGCCCACCCTGCCATCAACGAGCGCCTTTCGCGGGAATCCACCCGATTTGCGGCTGCCTATGGCACCAGCGCCCTCGACCTTTCCATAGAAAAGCGCTTCAATGAAATATTCGAACGCGAAGTGGCGGTGTTTTTCGTCGCCACAGGTACGGCGGCCAATTCTCTTTCGCTGGCAAGCATTGCCCGCCCCGGCGGCCTGACCTTCTGTCATTCCGAAGCCCATGTGATCGAGGATGAATGTGGAGCGCCGGATTTCTTCTCCGGCATGCGCATGGTTGCCGTCGAGGGACCGAACGGCAAAATGCTGCCGGAAAATCTGATCGAGCGCATTTCGCGCTATCCGCAGGACGCCGTTCATCACGGACGCGCCGCAGCGGTTACGATGACACAGGCAACCGAGGCCGGTACTGTCTATACGCTCGATGAAATCGACGCGATTGCCAAAATCGCCAAGGAGAACGGCCTGCCGCTGCATATGGACGGCGCGCGCTTTGCCAATGCGCTTGCCGCACTCGGCACCACGCCCGCCGAAATGACCTGGAAACGCGGCGTTGATGTGCTCTCTTTCGGTGGCACGAAAAACGGCTGCTGGTGCGCGGAAGCGATCGTGTTTTTCGACCCCGCGCTCGCCAAAGACTTCGCCTTCCTGCGCAAGCGCACCGCCCAGCTTTTTTCGAAGTCGCGCTTCATCGCCGCACAATTCGAAGCCTATCTGCAGGACGATCTCTGGTTGGGTCTCGCAAGCCACGCCAATGCCATGGCCAATCGGCTGCGGGCCGGCTTCGCCTCGCTTAACAGTGCCCGTCTGGCATGGCCAACCACTGCAAACGAGGTTTTCGCCATTCTGCCGAAAGCCGCCGCTGAAGCGGCAACGGAGAAAGGCGCGAAGTTCTACGACTGGCTGGTGCCCCGCGATATGCCGGAAAAGGTCGGAAAGGACGAGGTGCTGATCCGCATGGTCACCAGCTTCGCAACGACCGAGGCTGATGTCGACGAATTCCTGTCGATCTGCGCCGCCGTCTGACAAAACATTCGGGGGCGCCGTTTCTTAACGGCGCCCTCAAACCTCCTGCAGCCGGTAGCCGACACCAGTTTCCGTAAGGATATAGCGCGGCTGATCCGGAATTTTTTCGATCTTCTGGCGAAGCTGGCGTACGTAAACGCGCAAATATTGCACGTCGGTCAACTCGTCCCACACATGCTCCAGCAGGAAACGGTGCGTCAGCACCTTGCCCGCATGCTGGACCAGGACCCGCAGAATATCATATTCCTTGGGCGAGAGTTTCACCTCCCGGTCCTCCACCTTGACGATGCGTCTGACGAGATCGACCGAAAGATCGCCGGTATGAAACACCGGTCTCTCACCCTGGCTCTGAAGGCGATGGCGCAGGGCGACACGAATGCGGGCAACAAGCTCGTTCATGCCGAAAGGCTTGGTGATGTAATCGTCGGCACCCAGCTCCAGTGCCTTGACGATACCCGCCTCGTCAGTGCGGCTGGAAAGAATGATGACGGGTAGGGAAAGTCCCTCGCCCCGCCATTTCTCCAGAAGCTCGTGTCCCGACATATCCGGAAGACCGAGATCAAGGACCACGAGATCGGGCTTGTCCTCGTTCATCAACTCCATCGCGACGCGGGCATTCATCGCCTCGCTGACCGCATAGTCCTGCGTCGAGAGACCGACCCGCAAAAGTTTGCGGATCGGCGGTTCATCGTCGACGATCAGAATGCGAACGGCGGAATTGGTCATTGCCGATCTCCTTCAGCCCTAGTCATGATTCAGCACCGGCACTTCGGCGGGAACGGGCAGGCTTATGGTAAATTGCGCGCCCGTGCGACCTGATCTGTTTTCAGCGCGGATAGATCCACCCATGGCCTCGATAAACCCCTTGCAGATGGAGAGCCCGAGGCCGGTCCCGGCCTGCACATGGTCCGCCTTGCGCACACGGTAGAAACTGTCGAACACCCGCTCGGTATCATCAGGGGGAATACCCGGCCCCTCGTCGGCAACGGACAGGAAGACATGTCTGCCCTGCCGCCACCCGCGAATCTGGATTAGGGTTTGTTCGGGCGCGTATTTGGCGGCATTGTCGATCAGATTGAACAGAACCTGCTCAAAAAGCACCGGATCGACCTTCAGCATCGGCAGATCGGAGGGAATGTCCAGAACGATCTCGTGCCTGACAATTATTTTCGCCGCGCGTGAAAGCGCTGTTCCGACCATATCGCCAACAAAGTGCAATCCGTAATTCGGCTCCATCGCGCCCGAACCGATCCTCGTCATATCGAGCAGGTTGGAAATGAAGCGGTTCAGCCGTTCGGATTCCTCGACGATGGTTAGAAGCAGTTCGGTGCGCGCCTCGAGCGGAATGTCGTCGGCGAAATCCTTCAGCGTTCCGGCGGAACCCAGAATGGCGGCGAGCGGCGTTTTCAGGTCGTGGGAGATGGAGGTCAAAAGCGCGGTGCGCAGCCGGTCGGTTTCCGCCGCAAGCCTTGCCCGATCGACATCCGAAACCAGCTGGATGCGCTCGATGGCAAGTGCCGCCTGATCCGCCAGCGCATCGAAAAGCCGCTGCTGCTCAGGTGTGAAAAGCGGGCCAAGCCGGTCGTCGTCCAGCCCCACCACCCCGACGGCGCCGCTGCCGGTGCGCAGCGGCAGATAAAGGCGTTTGGCACCCGGGAGCGTATCGGCGCCCCGGCCTGCAGCCTTGTTATGTTCCCAGGCCCAGTGAGCGGCCGCAATGTCCGCATCCACGAGCGTGTCATCGGGCGGATAGCCCGCCTTGACGGTGATCGAATTGTTTTCGGGCAGAAGCAGGACGACCCTGACTTTCAGCATCGACGCCATCTGGAACGCGGTTGCCCACAATACGTCATCCAGCGTGCCGGTAACCGCGAGTTTTTTGGAAAAAAGGTACAAATCTTCCGTGGTTCGCGCACGCATCCGTGCAGCTGCGGCCTGCCGCTGCACCGCCGCAGTCAGATTTGAGGCGACAAGCGCCACACCGAGATAGAACAGCAGCGCCACAACGCTTTCGGGATCGCGGACAGTCAGGGTATAACGCGGTTCAAGAAAGAAAAAATTGAACGCAAAGGCACCAAGCAGGGAAGCATAAAGGCCAGGCCCCAGCCCTCCGCGCACGGCCGCCGCAAAAACCGCCATCAGGAACACCAGCGCCAGATTTTGAACATCAAGGGCTTGGTCAAGTACGATGCCGGCTACGATTGCCAGTCCGACAAACAGGGTGCTGTTGAGATAGGGCAGTATCGAAAACCGCGATTGAGCCGTTGCCGGCTTCACGGTCTGGACCGGCTTCTCCGCGTTTTTGTCGCCGGAAATGACATGCACGCTGATATCGCCGGCATGGTCTATCAAATCATGCGTCAGCGAACGCTGCAGAATTCTCTGCCACCACGACCTTCTGGGACGGCCGATGATGATGTGGGTGAAGTTATTGGCGTTGGCATAGGATATGATTTCGTGCGTCAGGTCGAGCGCCGGCAGTGTTACTGTCTCGCCGCCCAACTGCTGCGCGAGCCGCATGGTGCCGGCCAGCCGATCCTTCTCCGCCTCCGACAATTGCTGAGAGCGAGGCGTGTCCAGATGCAGTGCCGTCCACGGCGCGCGCAGGCGATCGGCCTGCCTACGGGCATAACGCACCAGACCGGGGCCGTTGCCGCCGTGGTCCAGACAGACCAGAACACGGTCTCCCGCAGCCCACGGCCCGGAGATGGCGTGCGACTGCATGTGGTTGAGCAATTGCTCGTCCACCCGTTGCGCTGTGCGCCGTAGCGCAAGCTCGCGCAGGGCCGTCAGATTGCCGCGCGAAAAATAGTTCTCGATGGCGCGCCGCGCGGTGCGGGGCATATAGACCTTGCCGTCCTGCAGGCGCTTGATCAGATCGTCGGGGGTGATATCGATGATCTCAACATCGTCAGCCCGGTCAATGATGCTGTCCGGCACCGTTTCGCGCACGCGGATACGGGTGATCTGCGCCACCACATCGTTCAGGCTTTCCACATGCTGAATGTTCAATGTCGTATAGACATCGATGCCCTGCGCGAGAATTTCCTGAACATCCATATAGCGCTTGGGATGCCGGCTGCCGGCCGCATTGGTGTGGGCCAGCTCATCGACCAGAACCAGCGCCGGTCGACGGGCGAGAATGGCGTCGAGATCCATCTCGTTCAGCGACTGGCCGCGATAATCAATGTTCCGGCGCGCAATGATCTCGAAACCCTGCACAAGTGTTTCGGTTTCCTTGCGGCCATGCGTTTCCACGACACCGATAATGGTATCGACACCATCTGCGAGTTTTGCCCGGCCAGACATCAGCATTTCATAGGTCTTGCCGACACCGGGAGCTGCGCCCAGAAAAATCTTCAGCCGCCCTCGCGCCTCGCGCCGGGCGTTTTCAAGCAGCGCATCCGGCGATGGTCTGCTCGGCATATCACGATTATCGTCAGGCATTTAACTCACCAGTGGACAAGCTATGGCTTCCAAAGAAGCCATAGCCATTTCAGTTCATGAGCCGGCTGCGTCAAGAGCCATGTTGAGAGCCAGCACATTTACAACGGGCTCGCCCATGAAGCCCAATTCAGGCGCCTCCACATGGGCGTCGACGACGGCGCGCAGTGACGCTTCGTTCATGCCCCTTGCCTTGGCGACACGCGAGACCTGAAAATAGGCGGCCTCAGGCGACACATGCGGGTCAAGACCGCTGCCCGATGCCGTCACCAGATCAATGGGAACCTCGGCTGCCGAATTTTCGGCTTTAGCAGCCTCGTAGTCCTGCTTCACCCGGTCGATAAGCTTTGCGCTCGTCGGTCCCAGGTTGGAGCCGGAAGACGACGCGGCATTGTAGCCGTCGCCGGCAGCTGACGGCCTGCCGTGGAAATATTTCTCGCCGGTGAAGGCCTGCCCTATCAATTGCGACCCGACAACAGTCCCATTCTTCTCGATCAGACTGCCATTTGCCTGGAAGGGAAAGATAGCCTGTGCAAGGCCCGTCATTCCAAGAGGATAGGCAAGGCCGGTGATTGCGGTGGTGGCAAGGATCAGCACCAGTGCGGGACGTAGCTGTTTCAACATTTCCATACTCCTCAGGCGAGACCAAGCGCCGTAATGGCGAGGTCAATGGCCTTGATGCCGATGAAGGGCACGATAATGCCGCCCAGACCATAGATGACCAGATTGCGCGACAGCAGCGCCCCGGCCCCGATCGGGCGGTATTTGACGCCCTTCAGCGAGAGCGGGATGAGCGCGATGATGATGAGCGCGTTGAAGATGATGGCAGACAGGATCGCACTTTGCGGTGTCGAAAGACCCATGACATTCAGCACGCCAAGCTGCGGATAGAAGGCCAGGAACATTGCCGGGATGATGGCGAAATATTTGGCGATGTCGTTGGCGATGGAGAATGTGGTTAGCGCGCCGCGCGTCATCAGCAATTGCTTGCCGATTTCGACGATTTCGATGAGCTTGGTCGGATCGCTGTCGAGATCGACCATGTTGCCAGCCTCGCGCGCTGCGACCGTGCCGGTGTTCATGGCGACACCCACATCGGCCTGCGCCAGTGCGGGCGCATCGTTCGTGCCGTCACCGCACATGGCGACGAGCTTGCCCTTGGCCTGTTCCTCGCGGATAAGCTCCAGCTTGTTTTCCGGGGTCGCCTGGGCGAGGAAATCGTCCACCCCTGCTTCCGCCGCGATGGCAGCGGCCGTCATGGGATTGTCGCCGGTGATCATCACCGTGCGGATGCCCATGCGGCGAAGTTCGGCGAAGCGCTCGCGAATGCCGCCCTTGACGATATCCTTCAGCTGCACGACGCCGAGCAGCTTTCCGTCGCGCACGACGGCAAGCGGTGTGCCGCCTGTCTTGGCTATCTCTTCCGCGATCGTGCGGATGTCGCGCGTTACATCCGTTTCGGTTTTAACGGCAAGCGCCGTATTGCCTTGCTGCGTAACACCGCCATCGACATAGGAAAGAACGGCATCGACAGCCCCCTTGCGAATGGAAGAGCCTTCGAAATCCACACCGCTCATGCGGGTCTGGGCGGTGAAGGGCACGAAAGTGGCGTGCAGTTTCTGCATGTCGCGGGCACGGATGCCGTATTTTTCCTTGGCGAGAACGACGATGGAACGGCCTTCCGGCGTTTCGTCGGCAAGCGATGCAAGCTGCGCCGCATCGGCCAGTTCCTGTTCGGAAACACCGGTGACGGGGCGGAATTCGGTTGCCTGGCGGTTGCCGAGCGTTATCGTGCCGGTCTTGTCGAGCAGCAGCGTGTCGACGTCGCCGGCGGCTTCCACCGCGCGGCCGGACATGGCAAGCACGTTGAAACGCACCAGCCTGTCCATGCCGGCAATGCCGATCGCCGACAAGAGAGCGCCGATGGTCGTCGGGATGAGCGTCACAAACAGCGCCACCAGCACGATGATCGGGATGGAGCCACCGGCATAGGCCGCAAAGCTCGGAATGGTCGCGGTGGCCAGAACGAAGATGAGCGTCATGCCCGCAAGCAGAATGTTGAGCGCGATTTCGTTCGGCGTCTTCTGGCGCTCGGCGCCTTCAACGAGCGAAATCATCCGGTCGAGGAAGGTGGAGCCGGCAGCAGCGGTGATGCGAACCCTTATCCAGTCCGACAGCACCTGCGTACCACCGGTGACAGCCGAGCGATCGCCGCCGGATTCGCGGATAACAGGGGCGGATTCGCCCGTTATTGCCGCTTCATTGACTGAGGCAACACCTTCGATGACTTCACCGTCGGACGGAATGATGTCGCCAGCCTCGACGAGAACGACATCGTTCACCTTGAGGCCAGCGCCGGCTACCATCGTATATTGGCTACGATCATCACCGGTCAGAAGTTTCGCCTGGGTTTCCGTGCGGGTTTTCCGCAGCGAATCCGCCTGCGCCTTGCCGCGCCCTTCGGCTACGGCCTCGGCGAAATTGGCAAAGAGAACGGTGAACCAAAGCCAGAGATTGATCTGGAAGGAAAAGCCGAGATTTGCATTGCCGATGATGAGATCGCGAACGAACAGCACGGTAGTCAGCACCGATACCGTTGCCACGACGAACATGACCGGATTGCGCGCAAGCGTGCGCGGATTGAGCTTTTTGAATGCGTCGGCAATTGCCGGAACGAGAATGCGAGAATCAAGGATGCTCGCTTGTTTGGACTGGCTCATGAAGAGACTCCAGCGTTTGAAACAGGGCGACCGATGAGGGTCGATCAGCCCGTGAGAACTTCGAGAGCGCAGACGGCGGCGAACAGAGCCGCCATCATTGCAAGAATGAGATTGGATGCGCACCAGCCGCCCGGGCCGGCGCTCCCGTGAACAGGAGCGCCAGTGCGGACAGGAAGGGTGCGGTTACGTCGGGGAGTATCCTTCGTCATGGCACCACCTCAAAATACCTGGCCGGTGGCCATGACCAGATGTTCCACGACCGGACCAAGCGCCAGGGCCGGCAGGAAGGTGAGGCCACCAACGACCACGATCGTGCCGACGAGCAGACCGACGAAGAGCGGGCCGTCCGTGGGGAAGGTGCCGGCTGATGCCGGAACGGTCTTTTTGGTAACCAGCGAGCCGGCAATCGCCAACGCCGGGATGATCACCAGAAAACGTCCCATCAACATGCCAAAACCAAGCGTGATGTTGTACCAGGTCGTGTTGCCCGTAAGGCCGCCGAAGGCAGAGCCGTTATTGGCAGCAGCCGAGGTATAGGCATAAAGAATCTCGGAGAACCCGTGCGGTCCGGCTGTGCCGACCGACGCGACCGCCGAGGGCAGGATGGTGGCGGTGGCTGTGAAAACCAGCATGGCGAGCGGCAGGCAGAGAATGGCCAGAACCGCCATCTTCATCTCCTTGGCCTCTATCTTCTTGCCGAGATACTCCGGCGTGCGCCCGACCATCAGCCCCGCCACGAAAATGGCGATGATGATGAAGAGAAGAATGCCATAGAAACCCGCGCCAACGCCGCCGACGATTACCTCACCCAGTTGCATGTTGATGAGCGGAATGAGACCACCGAGCGCCGTGAAGCTGCCATGCATGGCGTTGACCGCACCGCAGGAGGCAGCGGTGGTGATGACCGCAAAGAGCGACGAGAGTGCCACGCCGAAGCGAGCTTCCTTGCCTTCCATGTTGCTTCCGGCAAGGCCGAAGCTGTGCATAAGCGGATTTCCGGCCGCTTCCGCCCAATAGGTCACTGCAACACCGGCGATGAACAGAACACCCATGGCAGCAAGGATTGCCCAGCCCTGACGGGTGTTGCCGACCATACGGCCGAAGACGTTGGTGAAGGCAGCACCGATCGCGAAGATCGACACCATCTGGATCATGTTGGAGATGGCATCAGGGTTTTCGAACGGATGCGCGGAATTGGCATTGAAGAAACCGCCGCCATTGGTGCCGAGCATCTTGATCGCCAGCTGCGACGCTACCGGGCCGACTGCGATCGTCTGCCGCGCGCCTTCAAGCGTCTGGGCACCGACATAAGCGCCAAGCGTCTGCGGCACGCCGAGCCATACGTAAACCAGGGTAAGCACGATACAGGCAGGCAGCAGGATGTAGAGCGTCGAGCGCACCATATCCACCCAGAAATTGCCGATGGCCTTGCCGGAAGCGCGCGCGAAGGCGCGGATTAGCCCGATTGCAATCGCCATGCCCGTCGCGGCAGAAACAAAGTTCTGCACGGTGAAACCAGCCATCTGGGTCAGATAGGACATGGTGCTTTCGCCACCATAATTCTGCCAGTTGGTATTGGTGACGAAGCTGACTGCCGTGTTGAAAGACAGTTCCGGCCCGACTGCTGCCATTCCTTCCGGATTATATGGCAACATACCCTGAAAGCGCATCAGGGCGTAGAGCAGGGCAAAACCGAAGAGGTTGAAGAGGAGCATGGAAAACGCATAGGTCGTCCAGTGCTGTTCTTCGCGCTCGCTTGTCCCGGCAAGGGCATAAAGGCCGCGCTCGACGGGTGCGAGAACCGGCGAAAGCAGGGTGCGTTCGCCATTGAAGACTCGCGCCATATAGAAGCCGAGAGGCTTCACCAGCGCGACAACGATCCCGCAGAAAAGCAGGATCTGAAACCATCCATTGAGGGTCATGGTATTGAACTTTCAATAGCCGCCGCTTCCCGATCAGAAGCGTTCGGGGCGAATGAGAGCATAGGTGAGGTAGGCGGCGATAAAGACGGTGACGGCACCGCTCAAAACATAATCGAATAACATCTCGACCTCCGCCTAAAGCCGGTCGCAGGCGCGCGTATAGGCAAAGCAAAGCGCGAAAAACACCGTGGCTGCACCGATCAGAATAACGTCCATCATCGATGGGACTCCTTTTTTAACCGAGGAGCCGGACAGGAAGAAAAGCGCCGTCATGTGGGACGTCGCTTTTCATTCTTTCTGGCTGGGAAGAAACACCATCCCTTCCCGCACAGAAGAATGCACCCGAACCGCATAAAGGTTCGAGACGGCGGCAGATGGAATAAAATAGGAATCTCATAGGAATTTCGATGCCCGCCAATGCGGGCATTGCAGCCGATGCTTAAGAGAGCGAGCCGTCTTTGAACGCGGAAACGATCTTTTCCGCCGGGCTGTTGGCGGCAATCAGCGCCGCAAGCAGTATACGCGCCTGTCCGGGGCGCAGCGTTGACGAATGGATGGCACCGGCCGCGACCAGATCGTGACCACCGCCGCCACCGCCGTAACTCGCCACCAGCAGTCCTTCCGGGACCCTGCTGGAGACGACGACGGGAACGCCTCGCTCGGCACAGCGCTTCACCGCCACAGCGATGCCCGGATTGGCGTTGCCGGAGCCAAGTGCGGCAAGCACGATCCCATCCGCACCGGCCTGCAGGCTTGCCTCGATATGGGCGGCATCACAACCGGGATAAATGGCAACGATATCAACCCGCAGATCGGCGAGGGGCGCAGCAAGCTCCAGCGCTGCGGCATGGGCCGCCGGCCGCGCAGAGCGGAACGCATCCGCCGCATCCGCGCTCAGCTTGTACAGCCCCCATGCCGGCAGACATCTGCCGCCGAAGGATAAAAGCACGCCGCGTTCGGCATTCGTCTGATCAAGCGCCGTTTCTATGGCCGCGGCCAGATTGGACGGCCCGTCCGCATTCGGATGGTCGGCCGTAAACTGTGCGCCGGTGAAGACAACCGGCTTGGTGGTGGCATGCTGCAAATGCACGAGCAGCGAGGATTCTTCCATCGCATCGGTTCCATGCAGAACGACGACACCGGTGACAGCGGGATCATTGAGCTCCACGCCTACCGCATCGCTGATGCGCTGCATGTCGGCCAATGTCAGGCTGGAGGAATCCTTCGCCATCAGATCGACCGGCTTCAGCCTCGCGTTGATTTGCGGAACCAGTGCAAGCAGGTCTTCACCCGAAAGGCTTGGTGTGCTGGCGCCATCGGCGCCGCGCCTGCTGGCGATGGTACCACCGGTGGCGATGACCGCCACCAATGGAGCTTCACCATGCCCGCTCAATGCGACGCTCCCGCGCCTGCACGTTCGCCGGCCAGACGGTGGATACGGTCGCGCAGCATATACCAGCCGATGACCAGCGCCGGGATGATGACCAGCAGCGAAGCGATGGTCCACGAGCCGACAGGGTAATCAAAAGCCATCAGCACCAGCACGCCGAACAGGAAGACGAGTGTGAGAATGCCAGTGTAAGGCGCACCGAACATGCGGAAATCCGGGCGAGCCAGTTCGCCGCGCCTGGAAAGCTGCCACAGTTTGAGCTGGCAGAGCACGATGACGGCCCATGCGCAGATGATGCCGAGCGCCGACAGGTTGAGTGCAATTTCGAAGGCCGCAGCTGGCACGACGGCGTTCAGCGCCACACCGAGAACGGTGACGGCGGCGGTCACCGCAATACCGCCATAGGGCACGCCGGCCTTGTTCATCTTTGCCAGCGCTGCCGGCGCCGATCCAGAGACCGCCATCGAATGAAGAATACGGCCGGTAGAATAAAGCCCGGCATTGAGCGAAGACAGCACGGCGGTTAGCACCACAAGGTTCATGATCACATCCGCACCCTGAACACCGATGGAACCGAAGAAGGTAACGAAGGGGCTCTCGCCAGCCTTATAGGCGGTATAAGGCAGAAGCAGCGTGAACAGCAATACCGAGCCGACATAAAACACCACGAGGCGCAGCACCACGGCGCGGATGGCGCGGGGCATGACTTTGCGAGGGTCTTCGGTTTCCCCTGCCGCCGTGCCGATCAGTTCGATCGAGGCGTAAGCGAACACTACCCCCTGAATGATGACGAAGGCAGGAAGAATGCCGTTCGGGAAGAAGCCGCCATTGTCGGTGATAATGCTGAAGCCTGTCACATGCCCTTCAATGGGCGTGCCAAAGATGACGAAATAGACGCCAACGACGAGGAAGATCGCAAGCGCCAGCACCTTGATCAGGCTGAACCAGAACTCAAGCTCGCCAAAAACCTTCACCGACAGCATGTTCATCGCCAGCACAACCAGAAGTGCCGTCAACGCAAACACCCATTGGTCGATGCCCGCCAGCCAGGGGACGTAGTGCTTGAAGAAGTTCATATAGAGCGCAACGGCGGTCACATCGGCCACCGAGGTCATTGCCCAGTTCAACCAATACATCCAGCCGGCAAAGAAAGCCATCTTCTCGCCATAGAACTCGCGGGCATAGGACACGAACGAGCCGGAACTCGGGCGATGCATGATAAGTTCGCCAAGTGCACGCAGCACCAGAAACGCAAAGAAGCCGCAAAGCGCATAAACAAACACCAGCGCCGGACCGGCCTGCGCCAGCCGTCCACCGGCGCCCAGGAACAGCCCGGTGCCAATTGCGCCACCAATCGCGATCATCTGGATCTGACGCGGTTTAAGTGCCTTGTGGTATCCGAGGTCTTCTTCCGTGAAGACCTCGCGTTCGGCAGGTGCCGTTTTTACAGATTTCATTGATATTTCTCCTCCCAATGAATTTGCTTTGCAGTCGGCGATACGCCGGAAATCAAAATTGGAACTGGCATGCTCGGCGCTGGATACAGCGCCAGCAAGCTCATGCATCGCTGTAAAGCTGCATGACAGATTTTTGCCCTCATAATTGCAGAGAATGCCGTTCGTCAAGGGGATCGAAGCATTATTGACCTTCGTACGGCGAAGGATTAAGGTCGAAAAATCTGTAAGACAGCTTTACAGATTTGGTAACGCTTTGAGCTATTGGAGGAAAAAGTGGGCGTGACGCGCATGGAGCATGATTTGCTCGGAACGAAGGAAATTCCGGCAGATGTTTATTGGGGCGTGCACACGGCACGCGCGGTGGAGAACTTTCAGATCACCGGCGTAACGATCGGCCACAACCCCTATCTCGTCAGGGGACTTGCCTATGTGAAGGAGGCCGCCGCCCTCGCCAATCACGAGCTTGGCTTGCTTGACCAGGAGCGGATGGAAGCAATCGTCAGAGCCTGCCGCGAAATTCGTGAGGGTGCGCTTCACGAGCAGTTCGTCGTGGACGAAATTCAGGGCGGTGCTGGCACTTCCACCAACATGAACGCCAACGAGGTCATCGCCAACCGGGCACTTGAACTGCTCGGCCACGCGAAAGGCGATTATGCCCACCTTCACCCCAACGACCACGTCAATCTCAGCCAGTCCACCAACGATGCTTATCCGACGGCGGTCAATGTAGGAATGATCGAAGCGATCGACGATCTCGCGGCTTCGATGGGTGTGCTGAAAGACGCGTTCGATCGCAAGGCACAGGAGTTTTCCGGCTTCATCAAGCTGGGACGGACGCAATTGCAGGATGCCGTGCCGATGACGCTCGGTCAGGAGTTCCGCACTTTCGTGGTGATGCTGGGCGAGGATCAGGCCCGCCTCATCGAATCCGCAGCCCTGCTGCACGAGATCAATCTCGGCGCCACCGCCATCGGCACCGGGCTCAATGCACCGCGCGGTTATGCGGCGCTTGCCTGCCAGCATCTGGCGCGGTTGACCGGACGCCCGCTGGTGACGGCCGCCGACCTGATCGAAGCGACGCAGGACCCCGGCGCATTTGTGCATCTGTCCGGCGTGTTGAAACGTGTCGCCGTCAAACTGTCAAAAACCTGCAACGACCTTCGCCTGCTCTCTTCCGGCCCGCGCGCCGGCATCGGCGAAATCACCCTGCCCTCCGTTCAGGCGGGGTCCAGCATCATGCCGGGCAAGATCAATCCGGTCATTCCCGAAATGGTCAATCAGGTGGCTTATGCGGTAATCGGCAACGACATCACCATCACAATGGCCGCCGAAGCCGGGCAGCTACAGCTGAACGCCTTCGAGCCGATCATGGTGCGTGCCCTTTCCCAGAGCATCAGCCAGCTGAGCGCCGCTTGCCGGACTTTGGCGGCACGTTGTGTCGATGGCATCGTCGCCAATCCCGCCATCATGGCACAGCGTGTGGAGGAATCGATCGGTCTCGCAACCGCGCTTAACCCGCTGATCGGATACTATGCAGCAACTGACGTCGCAAGGGAGGCGCTGGCCAGCGGCCGCACCGTCCCGCAGGTGGTGCTGGAGCGCGGCTATCTGACGGAGGAGCAACTTCATCAGGCACTGAGCCCCCGCCACCTCGCCAACCTACCCGCGCTTACGGGTGTCGAGCCCGATCTTCTCCAATAATGGTCGTTACCACCTGCTTCACCTGACCCAGGTGAAGCTCCATCGCTTCGCGCGCATCGGGGGACGAACCCCGCCGGATCGCCTCGACGATCCGGCGGTGCTCCAAATTCGATGCAACGCGCCGGCCAGCCATCAGGTTGACCATCTCGGACTGTTGGGAAAGAGCCTCGCGCGCATCGGCCACAACCTTGGCAAACAGTGCATTGGACGAGGCTTCCGCAATGGCGCAATGAAATTGCCCGTCCAGCAGCACCCACGGATGCGGCCTTTCCTCAGCCTCCATCCTGTCGCAGAGTTCGAGCAGGGTCTCTAGTTGGGCATCCGTGCGCCGTAGCGCCGCCCAACCGGCCGCCGGCACCTCAATGAAGGGGCGTGCCTCGATCAGGTCACGGGCGGAATATGCTCCGTAACTCAATTCAGCAGGCGGTGTGGCGGTCATTACATAGGTGCCGCTACCCGTGCGCGTCTGCGTCAACCCCAGAGTCTGGAGAGATCGCAACGCCTCGCGCACGATCGGCCGGCTGACACCATATCTTTCCGCCAGATGGGCTTCGGAGGGCAGCCGGGTTCCGACCACGAGCTGACCAGAGGTGATGGCCGAACGGATATCTTCGAACACCACTTCTGCGGCATTCTTGCGATTGATCGGCTTTGCGTCCGCAAGCCAATCCGACAACCCGCCCATCCTTGAACCCTCCGGCACCCTTGGTCTGTCAACGACGCAGAAGCAAACGCTTATCTATTGAAGGACAGCGCCGCTCCCGCAGCTAAGCCGATCTTCCTAACACTATCTGCGCCGAAGGAACAACGATGGCGGGCACATTTGCAGAATTTAAGCGGGACAGTGGCTTTGCCGGCGCCACACCCTCGCGATCACGAGGGTGTGGCTGTCTCACAGGAAATTACGTCTTGATTTCCTGTGCTTCCTGCTTGTCATCTTCGCGCGGAATGCGGAACCACGCGACATAGAGTGCCGGAAGGAACAGCAGCGTGAGCGCCGTGCCAACCACGATGCCGCCCATCATGGCATAGGCCATCGGACCCCAGAATATCTCCCGAGATATGGGGATGAGGGCAAGTGTTGCCGCCGCAGCCGTCAGCATGATCGGTCGCATGCGATGCTCGGTCGCCTCGATGACGGCGCGCCAGGCCGAGACCCCCTCGCTTCTGAGATGTTCGATCTGAACGACGAGAATGACCGAGTTTCGGATCAGAATACCGATCAGTGCCAATATGCCGAGAATGGCGACGAAACCCATCGGCGCGTTGGAGAGCAGCAGCGCTGCCACCACGCCGATCAGCGCCGTCGGAGCAACGGCAAAGACAAGAAACAGCCGGCTGAAGCTCTGCAACTGAACCATAAGGATCGTTGCCATCGCAAACAGCATCAGAGGCACCACGGCTACGATTGGCGCCTGCGAATCCGCGCTGGATTCCACCGAGCCTCCTATTTCCACCTTGTACCCCACGGGGAGCGACTTTTCGAAAGCCTCGAGTTTCGGCTTCAACTGCTCCACGATCGTCGCCGGCTGCGTCGGGCCGATGATGGCAGCCTTGACCGTGACTGTCGGAATTCTGTCGCGACGCCAGATGGTCGGCTGTTCCAGCTCGTAGCGGAAATTGGCGATTGCCGACAGCGGCACGGCCTTGCCGTTCGTGGCCGGCAATTGCAGGTTCTGCAATGTTTCGATGGAGCCGCGCTCCGCCAGCTGCGCACGCGCCACCACATTGACGAGGTAGATATCATCCCTGACCTGCGTCACGGTGGAACCCTCGACAATGCTGTTCATTGCATTGGCGATGTCTTCCGAAGAGACACCGAGCTGGCGGGCCTTGTCCTGCAAAACGTCGACCTTGACCACCCGCGTCGGCTCATTCCAGTCCATGACCATGTTGGACAGCAGCCGATGCTCGCCGACGATGCCCGCCAGCTGCTGGCCTAGTTCGCGGACATGCTGGATATCCGGACCGCTCAAGCGATATTGCACCGGCTTTCCGACCGGAGGGCCGATGTCGAGCAATTTCACGAAGGCGTCGGTGCCGGTAAACGTCCGGTTCAGATAGTCCTGCAACTCAGCGCGCACCTTGTCGCGCACATCAAGCCCCTTGGTGACGATGATTGTCTGGCCGAAGGTGACATCAGGCGTCTGCACGTCAAAGGAGAGGATGAAACGTGGTGCGCCTTCACCGACATAGGTCGTCCAGTGGTCGATGTCGGGGTTTTTCGCCAGCGCTTCCTGCTCGAACTGTGCCATCTGCCGGTTGGTTTCGGCAATCGAGCTGTTCTGTGGCAGGTTCCAGTCTACGATCAATTCCACACGGTCAGAAGCCGGGAAGAACTGCTGCTGCACGAGGCTCATGCCGCCAACGGAAAGGGCAAACAACGCAACCGTGAGGATGATCGTAACCCAACGAAAGCGCAGCGCCCGGGCTAGAAGCCAGGAAAAGCCAGAGGCAAAACGGCCCTTCTTCTCATGGTGCGATTTCATCGTCTTGGGCAACATCGCCACGCCAAGCAGTGGCGTGAACACAACCGCGACAATCCACGACACGATCAGCGAAACGGCGATCACCACGAACAGGGTGAATGTGAACTCACCCGCCGCGCTGTTGTTGAGGCCGACGGGAATGAAACCGGCAACGGTGACCAGCGTACCGGTCAGCATCGGGAATGCGGTCGAAGTATAAACATAGGTCGCCGCTTTTCTGAGATCATCGCCGACCTCGAGGCGTGCGACCATCATCTCGACAGCAATCATAGCATCGTCGACGAGAAGCCCGAGCGCGATGATAAGCGCGCCGAGAGAGATGCGTTGCAGCGAAATGCCGGTATATTCCATATAGACGAAGGTGATCGCCAGCACGAGCGGTATGGAGACCGCAACCACCATGCCCGCCCGCAATCCGAGGCTGATGAAGCTGATGACGAGAACGATTGCGATCGCCTCGAACAGCGCCGAAGTGAAGCCGGAGACCGCCTCATCGACCACGGCCGGCTGATCGGACACGCGATGCACATCGACGCCAACAGGCAGGTCCGCCACGATACGCTTCATCTGTGCATCCAGCTCCTCGCCGAAATGCACGAGGTTCGCACCGGTTTTCATGCCTATGGCAAGACCGATGGCCGGTTGCCCGTTAAAGCGGAACAGCGAAGACGGCGGATCGACATAACCGCGCCGGATCGTCGCCACTTCCGTCAGCGGGAAGAACCGGTTGTTGACGCGCAGATTGATGGCGCGAAGGCTGTCTTCCGAGGTGAACTGGCCGCTGACACGCAGCGCAACACGTTCCGGCCCGGCATTGACGAAGCCGGACTGGGTGACAGCATTCTGGGCTTGCAGCGTCTTGATAATCGATTGCTGATCGATGCCCAGCGCTGCGATCTGCCGCGTGGAAAACTCCAGATAGATCGCCTCGTCTTGCGCGCCGATGACATCAACCTTGCCGATATTGTCGACAGTCAGAACCTTGGCACGCGCGTCCTCCACCAGATCGCGCAATTGCCGCTGGCTGAGACCGTCGCTGGTGAAGGCGTAGATATTGCCATAAACATCGCCGAAACGGTCGTTGAAGAACGGGCCGACAACGCCCGAGGGGAAGTCGCCCTTGATGTCGCCGATCATGTTGCGCACGCGCACCCAGGTGGGTTCGACATTCTTGGCTTTGGTTTCCGGCACGAGTTCCACGAAAATCGTCGTCTTGCCAGCGACTGTCTGGCTGCGCAGATAGTCGAGATTGTCGAGTTCCTCGAGCTTCTTCTCGATCCTGTCGGTCACCTGCCTGGCCACTTCCTCCGCCGAAGCGCCGGGCCATTGCGCGCTGATCACCATTGTCTTGATGGTGAAATTCGGATCTTCCTCACGTCCGAGGTTGAGATAGGAGAAAACACCGGCAAGAACGAAGACCAGCATGAAGTACCAGACGAGCGAACGGTGCTCGAGCGCCCAGTCGGAAAGATTGAATTTCTTCACTGATGGACCTCCTGATCGATCCTGATGGCTTGACCATCCTTAAGCTTGTGAACGCCGGCACTGGCGACACGTTCGCCGGGCTTGACGCCGCCGGTGATGCGCACACTGCCGCCTTCAGCGGGCTCGCCCTCTATTTTGACCGGGCGCGAGGTGACCGTGGCCGTATCGGTATTGACGATCCAGACACTCCAACCGTCTTCGGTTTTCAGCAGGGCCGACGAGGGGAGCATGATCTGCGATTCGGAGGCGGCAATTGCTGAGGCCGTGACGACCGAGCCGAGCCGGAATGTCGGCGGCGCATCCTGAAGGCTGATTTTCGTGCGGCGCGTGCGTGTTGCGGTTTCGGCTTCTGGGGCAATCTCACGCACCACGCCGGTGGTGCGTATCTTTGGGTCCAGTTGCAGGGCGATATCGAAGGTCGATCCGATATCAAGTCGCTGCGCCGCAAATTGCGGAACATCGACCACAACATCCCGCACTTCCGGGCGGGCAATGGTCACGACCGTCTGTCCGGCAGAGACGACCTGGCCAATTTCACCGGATGTCGCAGTCACCACGCCGTCAAATTCCGCGTGTAGCTGCGTATAGCCCAGTTGCTCCTCGGCCTTATCAAGATTTGCACGGGCTTTGGCGACGGCGGCATTGGCCGTTCGCGTGGCCTGCTCGGCCTCTTCAAGTGCTGCTTCCGTGCCGCTGCGGGCCTCGGCCAGCACGCGCTGACGCTGCTCGGTCGTCACCGCATTGGCCAGTTGCGCTTCGGCGTTGGACAGATCGGATTGGGCGCTCTTTACCGAAAGTTCCAGCGCGAGCGGATCGATCGAGGCCACCACATCGCCTTTCTTGACCAGATCGGCCACATCGACATTGCGGGCAATGATCCGGCCGAGAACACGAAAGCCGAGATCGGTCTGAATTCTCGATTCCACCGTGCCGGTCAGCCGCAGCGCATCGGCGCGCGTCTCCCCTACGACAACGGAGAGCACCGGGCGCGGCGCCTCAGCGGGCGCTTCCTGCTTTTCCTGGCAGGACGAGACCGCAATCGCCGGAAGCAGCAAAAACAAGCTTCTGTTTATCCTGAACATTATTGTGCCTGCCCCTTTTCATAGGCGACCTTTTCACCGGTGCGGAGAAATTTGGTCCCGCTGGTCACGACGAGATCGCCGGGAAGAAGTCCTTCCGCCACGACGAATTGACCCGTCTCATAGTCGGAGACCTCAACCCGGCGCATGGCGATTTCCGAGGACTGCGCATCGACCACCCAGACGGCGGGAAGGCCGTTCTGCGATGCCATTGCCGACCAGGGAAGCTCAATCGCCTCCACCTGCTTGAAGCGGAAATGACCCGATACCGGTGCTCCGAGCGGCATGGTCATATCGCCGTTCAGGCCAACCTTGACCCGGATCGTCCCATTGTCGGGATCGATCGTCGGGGAAATCTCCCGCACCGGTCCCTCGACAGCGCGGGCGGGATCCGACAGGAGGCTGACATTGACGAGATTGTCGATATCGCGCTCGAGGAACAGGGATTCGTAGACATCAAATACCGCATCGCGCGGCCCGTCATGCGCCAGCGTGAAAACGAGCTGAGCGGCCTGCGCCACCTGACCGACTTCGACATTGCGCGCGGTGATCACACCATCCGCATCGGCCCTGAGTTCGGTGTAGGAAAGCGCATCGCGCGCCGTATCCAGCTGGGCCTGCGCCGATCTGACGGCGCCTTGTGTGGTGAGCAGGGTTTCCTGCGCCTTGTCGACCGCGGAGCGCGAAGTCACCTGCGTCTTGAAAAGACTTTGCTGGCGATCGAATGCCAACTGCGCCTGCGTCATCTGCGCTTCGGCAGATTGCAGGTTGGCCACCGCAACGTCGATATCCGCCTTTTGCTCTTCCGGGTCGATGCGAGCAAGCAATTGCCCGGCCTTTACCGGGGTACCCACATCCACCAGCCGCTCGGTGATCTTGCCGCTCACCCGAAAGGAAAGGTCCGTCTGGACCCGTGCCCTTACTTCACCGGTGATGACGCTGCCACGGCCGACGGGCTTTTTCGCTGCCGCAACCACATCGACGACACGCAACGGCTTTTCAGCAGGCGGCTCTTCGTTGCTGCAGGACGACAGGGCGAAAATGCCGCCGACCGCCATTGCTAAAAGAATGCTTTTCATGGTGACCTCTTGATCTTCGCCTCACCCTATAATATTTGACTGACTGAATAGTCAATGAAATTCTTGTGTCGCCGATCGGGAACCGTCCGGACGTCAAACCGGGCTCCCCGAATGATCATTACGAATTGCCCGGCGCGTCCTCTCGGACGCATCGGGGGATGTGCCGACATATTGAACCACGCACCACGTCTTGTAAAAATCGATTCCGGTTTTTACGCCGGTGCTATAGGCAAACCACCTGTCATTTCCGCCGATTGCGACGGGTAAAAAGGCAAGTGCCGAAAGAATACGTAGGGATCCGGGGTTATGGCAAAAGCAAAACTGACACGCGCAGAACAGAAGATACAACGTCCGTTGGAAATTCTCGACGCCGCATTCGAGGAATTCACCAAGAGAGGATTTACGGCCACGCGGGTGGAGGACATTGCCGAGCGGGTGGGAGTGACGAAAGGCACGGTCTACGTCTATTTCGAAACCAAGGAGGCTCTTTTCGAGGCGATGATCAGGCATGCCTCGGCACCTTTTCAGGAGGCATTCAAGGCTTATGCACGCACGTCGGATGATCCCGTCGAGGAGCTTCGGATGCTTCTTGAATTCCTGTTCGACGCCCTCGTCGACAATAGAAAGATGCGGGAACTGTTTCGCTTCATCGTTGCGGAAGGAGCAAAATTCCCCGATCTCATCGACCAGCACCATGACGTGGTGATGGCGCCGGTATTCGAGCGGATCAATACGATCCTCGAAGAGGGCGTGGCGAAAAAAAGGTTTAGAGCCAACCCCACCGAACTGGCCAAGGTCGTCATGTCACCCATAGTCGGAACATTGGTTTTCCGGTTGATTTTCGACGATCGGCGCAGTCTGGACAAGCAGGTCGTTCTGAAGATTCATCTCGAACTGATCATGCGCGGGCTGCTGGCATAAGGGGCACTCTCCTGCCAGTCGATGACCCCTGATGCTGCGATCTGATACATCGCAAGAAACCTTACATGTCGGGCGCGATACAGCCACAATGCTGCGGTAAGGGTCTGTTGCCTCGAGCATATTGCTCGTATTTGAACGAGTAATTGCCATCCTGTTGCCGAGACCCGCTCACCACTCCAACTTTTCAGCGATTTTAGTTGCCGAGTCGAGCTGTGCTCCTGCGAGAGAATGCCAGTGCCGATTAAATTCTAGTACCCTTCAATCAATTTGAGGTCACCCTGCCCCTCTGTGCAAACAGCGCCGGTACAGTTAGACAGAACAGGTTCCAGCCGCGCAGAGTTGTGCGAGATCCTCGCCGAGCAGATCGACTTAATTAACCGTTTCAGATTTCAGGAGCGAGCTTACAGCTCGAACATTTATGAACAAAACAGTGAATGCCCGCGCCGAGCAGAGCACGGAACCGCCGCGGCAACGCGTGTTGGCTCGAGATCGGGCTATTCCAGAAAACGACCGCCAGCGCGGTGAACACTTTTTTCGAAATGCAGGCGACCAGAAGGATTGCTATCAACCATGACCGCGACGTTAACAGCCCAATTACCTGGCGGCGCGAGTGAAAAGGCCCTGCTTAAAATACTTTCGAATTATCGCAAACCCCGGACCGGCCGCAGCCTGTACGAACTTGCCGTGACGCTTGTTCCCTTTGTATTCCTTTGGGCAGCAGCGTCGGTATCGATTCATTTTGGTTACTGGCTTGGCCTGCTTCTGGTGATCCCCGCAGCCGGATTCCTGTTGAGGCTCTTCATACTGCAACACGATTGCGGACACGGCTCTTTTTTCGGGCGCCGTCGCTGGGATGACTGGACGGGTCGCGCAATCGGTATCCTGACGCTGACGCCCTACGACTATTGGCGCCGCGCGCATGCGGAACACCATGCGTCAGCCGGCAATCTCGATGAGCGAGGGGTTGGCGACATTACAACTCTGACCGTGACCGAATATCGTGCACTCTCCTCACGCGGAAAACTCGGTTATCGCTTGTACAGGCATCCGCTGGTGATGTTCGGCATCGGTCCTGCTTTCCTGTTTCTGTTCAAACAAAGGCTACCGTTTGGCATGATGCGGTCTGGAGCGTTGCCCTGGATTTCGACAATGGCAACAAATGCCGGTGTGGCCGTATTGGCCATTCTTCTTATCTGGGCGATAGGGCTCGTGCCTTTTCTGTTGGTTCATCTGCCAATAGTGCTGCTTGCCGGGTCAGCAGGTGTCTGGCTGTTTTATGTCCAGCACCAGTTTGAAGAAACCCACTGGTCCAAGCCTCCGGAATGGGCTTTTCCCCATGCGGCGATGCATGGCGCCTCGTATTACGATCTTCCGGGTCCGCTGCGTTGGATCACCGGCAATATCGGCATGCACCATGTCCACCATTTGTCGAGCAAGGTACCTTTTTACAGGTTGCCAGAGATTCTGCACGACTACCCGGAGCTTGCGAAACTTGGTCGCATCAGCCTTCGCGACAGCCTGGGCTGCGTAAAGCTCATTCTGTGGGACGAATCCACCAAACGGCTGATTTCGCTACGTGAGGCAGAAAAGCAACCGCGATAGACGAGAGCTGGAACGACGCAATACCCTTTGAGCCGGTGCGTGAGATATCATTCCGCTAAATGCAGAACCGACCCCAATGAGACGTGGCCAACAGTGTAGGTTTGCATTGTTTCAGTAACGGCCGGCACTGTCGGCCAGAGATTGAATTGTAGCAGCAGCCATTTTGTTGGATCGAATGCGGCTATGGCCGCGAGCGCGCCGGCCCTGATTGCTGAACGCGCGTCCGCGGTCGCCGTATCGCGTAGCTTGGCCAGATCAGAATGGGGCGCTATGGACCGAGCCTCCCGTGTGGCATATCGCGAAGCTGTAAGATCAGGTACGTGGTCGGCGTGCCAGACCAGCCATGTCTGCACCGATGGCCAGCCGAAGTCCCGTGTCAGAACCGCAAAACCTGGACCGGACAGGAAGCTGTCTATCCCTTCTGGCTCGTCCCAGAGATAGAACGGCGCGTAGAGATTTTCAGCACTGGTGAAGCCGGCATCCTGCTTTCTCGCCGAAAGATAGGCCTTGAAACGCAGGCGTGGAAAGCCATCGAGCAGCGGCCCCTTCTCCCTTATGCGCCGGTCTATGATCGCCATGTCGTAGCCGGCAGGCAGCGTGAAGCTGTATTGCATGGCGATCATGACGTGCTCTCCTCTTTTTTGACAGGTTCCATCCAGTGGACGGCAGTTCCACTCCTGACCGGCTGGACGCTGAGATAGCTGAAGGGACAGGACGGCGCGGCGCCATGCCAATGGGCTTCGCCGGGCGCAAACCACACCGCATCTCCGGCACGGACTTCACGCGGATCGTCACCCTTGCGTTGGATGAGACCGATGCCATCCAGCACGAAGAGAAGCTGGCCGCGCGGATGACTGTGCCAATGGGTCACGACCCCCGGCGGCACAAAAGCGCGCATTGCCGTCATCTCGCCATCGATCCGGCTCGATAACAGCATCTGGACGAGGAAGGATCCGCTGGAGATACCCTCAGGTGCAGCAACTATTCCGTCACCGGCTCGACGCACGCTCATGGTGGATGGACAGGCCGGTTGCATCTCGAAAAAATCGGTCATCGGCCACTCCCATCCGCTGGTGTGCCTGCTGAAACGCCTGATGCAAAGGACCAGTCATCAAACGTCGAGTTGACGATGGCGACCATCACATCCTCCGGCCTCACACCGGGCGACACCGCCAGGTTTTCGACGAGCCTCGCATAGAAGCGCGCCTTGGTTTCCGGCGATCGCGTCTTGCCGGTGGTGATATGAAAGAAAATGAAATCATCCGACCGAGGGCCGCCGCGATATGTTCGGTCGAAGATCAGTTCGCCCGGTTGGTGCTGGTGGATTGCAGCGAAGCGGTCGTTTTCCGGAACGTCAAAGCAGTCGACAAGCGCGCGGTCGAGACTGTCGGAAACCGCCTTGAGATAGTCGGTGGATTTGCCCGCAAGCAAAGATATTCGGGTGAAAGGCATGGATGCGCTCCGTTCAAGAGGATTGACAGCCACACTATGAAACGACATCATCATCCTGAAAATCAAATTATTCAGGACATTACGTCCTGATTTTAGGGACATTTAATTTGCGCCTTACCCATTTGGATCTGGACGCGCTCCGCAGTTTCGTGATTGGCATCGAGAGCGGGTCGTTCGCGCAGGCCGCAGACAGACTGGGGCGTTCGACCTCTGCGGTCAGCGCACAACTCAAGAAGCTGGAGGACCAGACCGAAACCGCTCTGGTGCGCAAATCCGGCCGGGGGCTGGCGCTGACCGAGAGCGGCGAAGTGCTGCTGTCCTATGCCCGCCGCATATTGAGCCTGAATGACGAGGCGATCAGCGCCGTTCGCGGGCCGGAACTCGCAGGCTGGATCCGCCTCGGGATTCAGGAGGATTTCGGAGAAACCGTGTTGCCGCAGGTGCTGGGCCGTTTCGCACGGGCCCATCCGCGGGTTCGGATCGAAGGGCGCATCGCTCGCAATAGCGAATTACGGGAGAAGGTCGAGTCCGGCCATCTTGACCTCGCCTTGGCTTGGAATGACGACACGGCTTCGCCGGCTGAAACGGTTGCATCCATGCCACTGTGCTGGCTGGGCGCGGCGGAAACAGAAACTGTCTGGCAGACCGGCGGGAAAGAGCCGCTGCCACTTGCAGTCTTGGAAGCGCCGTGCCTTTTACGTAGCATTGCCTGCAACCACCTTGATCAACAGCGTATCGCCTGGCGCATTGCATTCGTCAGCCCTAGCCTCGGCGGGTTGTGGGCTGCGACAGCCGCAGGCCTTGGCATCGCACTTCGCACACCGTTCGGCCGGCCGCCTTCCGTACGGGTTCTCGATCCACTCACCAATGGTTTGCCACAACTCCCGTCGCTGGGGCTCAGCCTTCTTCGCTCCGGAAAAGACGAAAATCCAATCAGCGCCCATCTCGCCACGATCATCCGCCAAGCCTTGCAGGAAACGCTGCCGGAAGCATGGATAGTGCGACCGTAATCGCTGAAATAGCATGAGCTTCCGCCAAGATTACAGGCACGGCGAAGCTGCAGGGGATTCTTGGCTCGGTTTAAAGGCTTGCGCTCGATTCACAAAAATTCCGCATAATATCTTTCATTATCACAATAAACATGATTATCTGCGGAAATGGATTCAACAGACCGCAAAATCATCAGTCTTCTTGCAGAAGACGCCCGCCGCTCTCTGGCCGATATCGGAAATGTCGTGGAGCTTTCCGCTTCGGCCGTGAACGAGCGCATCCGACGCCTGACGGCCAGCGGGGCGATCCGTCGCATCACCGTTGATGCCGATCCATCCGCATTCGATTTGCCCGTGATCGCCTTCGTGTGGATCGCGTTGGCGCCGGATGCGGACGAGGCCGCGTTTCGTGTCTATGCGGCGTCGCAGTCCGCTATTGCGGAATGTCACCATGTGACCGGGCAGTGGTCCTACCTCGTCAAAGTTCACGTCGGGTCGCTGGCGGAGATCGAAACCTTTCTGGCGACAATGAAACAGAACGGGTTCCTTGCCCGTACCGAAACGATCATCGCCCTGTCTTCTGTCGTGCCGGGACCATTTATGCCGAAGGAAAGCGTGGACTGATGGAACTGATGCTCGTTTTGAAAAGCATTGTGCTGGGCCTTGCGGTCGCAGCCCCGCTCGGCCCCATCGGCGCCCTCTGCATCAACCGGACCCTTGAGCGCGGGTTCTGGGCGGGAGTGGCAGGTGGCCTTGGGACTGCTCTGGCGGATGCCGTGTATGCCAGCCTCGCAGCGCTGGGCTTTTCCGCTTTCGCGGCGACCCTTGCGACAATCGATACGCCGCTCAAAATCGTCGGCGGCCTTTTCATGCTGTGGCTCGGCTGGAAAAGCCTGAGGCCCAAACCTCTGGCAGAAGCGGCCAAGGTTGGAGCGCGCGATCTGCTCGGCACCATCACCGCGACCTTTTTCCTGACGATCACCAACCCCATGACGATTCTGTCCTTTGCAGCAATTTTCGCGGGTCTCGGCCTTGCTGACGCATCGGGAGCGACGAGCGCGTTTTTTGTGGTCGCGGGCGTTTTTCTAGGGTCTTTATTGTGGTGGTTCATGTTGAGCGGCGGCGTTGCATTTGCCCGGCAGCGCCTTCCCACCACCTTTGCCCGCTGGGTTTCCCGCCTGTCCGGAGTGATCCTTGTCTTATTCGGGATTTTTTCCCTAGGTTCACTTGCCTGGGGCATGATGGCTCATTGAAATGCAACGGTTTTTTCTGCGGCTCCAACTTCTGGGAAAATCGGCGCTCCCTCCACGGCCGCATCGAGATCGGCGTCGTCGACGATGAAGGGCGCATTGCCGCAAAGTTCCAGTCCCAGTTTCTTGATGGTCGGCGCGCATTGCCGGTAGAGATGTCCTCCCGTGCTCGCCGAAGAGCATGGGATCATTAAGATGCATATTTCCGACCCTCAACAGAAAACCTGCGCCGACGCGGGATCGAAGGCCAGATGCACGAGATCACCACGGTTGAGGCCCGAAATCGCCTCATGGCCAAATGGCAGGCGCACGGCAAAGGGCTCTCCCGAACCTGTATGGGCGACGACATGGACGTTGTTGCCAAGGAAGGTGATATCGCTGACGGTGGCCTGAAAACCGGCGTAAGAGCCGGGCCTGTTGCGGCTGAGCTGTAAACGCTCCGGACGCAGCATCAGCGCCGCCTTTTTTCCCGGTGCAGCTTCGCCATGAACCGGAATATGGTCAAAGACGATATTCTGCCCGAGCGAAACCGTCGCCTTGCCGCCCGAGGCGGCGAGGAGATCGCAGGCGATGAAGTCGCTGTCACCGATGAATTCGGCCACGAAGCGGGTGGTGGGGTGAGCGTAAAGCTCCGGCCCCGTACCGATCTGGTCAATCACGCCTTTTGAAAACACCGCGATCCGGTCGGAAAGACGCAAGGCCTCTTCCTGATCATGGGTGACGTAAAGGATCGTTACTTCCGTCTGCTGGTGGATGCGACGGATTTCGAACTGGATTTCTTCCCTGAGCTTCTTGTCGAGCGCCGAGAGCGGCTCGTCCATCAGAAGAACCGGCGGATCATAAGCGAGCGCCCTTGCCAAGGCCACGCGCTGCTGCTGGCCGCCCGACATCTGCGCAGGCTTTCTGTCCTCGAAACCTTCGAGACGAACGAGCCTCAGCATCTCCTTCACCTTCGCATCGATTTCCGCCTTGCTCTTTCGGCGCACTTTCAGCGGAAAGGCGATATTCTCGCCAACAGACAGATGCGGAAACAGCGTGTAACGCTGGAAGACCATGCCGATATTGCGCTTGTGCGACGGCGTGGAGAGCAGACTTTCGCCGTTCAGCAGGATGTCGCCCGCCGTCGGCTGTTCGAAACCGGCCAGAATGTAGAGCGTCGTGCTCTTGCCCGAACCGGATGGTCCGAGAAACGTCATGAACTCGCCCGGCTGCACCTCGAGATTGACATCCTGAACGGCGACGACCGGTCCGTATTGCTTGGCGATGCCGCGAATTTGCAGGAGCGGTTTGGTCATGTTTTCAATCCTTTTCGCACAGCCGCGACAAGCAGCATGAGAATGATGGTCACCGCGATGAGAAGCGTCGATGCAGCGGCGATCACCGGCGTCAGATCCTGCCGCAGCGTCGCCCAGATTTTCACCGGCAGCGTCTGCAACGTTGGACTTGCCATGAAGATCGCCAGCACCACCTCATCCCAGGAAGTGAGGAAAGAAAAGATCGCGGCTGAGAACAGGCCATGGCTGATGGCCGGCAAGGTGATGCGGATTTTGGCCTGCAGCGGGCTCGCGCCGCATAGCACTGCAGCGTCTTCGATCGATTTATCGAAATCCTCGAGCGCGCTGGTCAACGCCAGAATGGAGAAAGGCAGCGCCACGACAAGATGGGCAATGACAAAGCCCGTAGTGGTGCCCGCAAGGCCGAGCTTCAGGAAAAAAGCATAAAGCGCCACCGCCAGCACCACGACAGGCAGGATCATCGGCGTCATGAACAAAGCCCGCAGACCCTCGCGCCCAATGAAACGCCCCCGCACCAGGCCGAAGGAGGCCACGAGGCCGATCAACACCGACAGGACTGTGACCATCACGGCGATACGCAGGCTTGTCCAGGCAGCATCCAGCCACCTCGGATCGGCAAAGAAATCCGCATACCATTTCAGCGTCCAGCCGGGCGGCGGAAAGATCAGCCATTGCGACGAGCCGAAGGACAAAGCAGCGATGAAGACAATCGGCAGGATAAGGAATGCCGCTGTCAGCACGGTGATTAAAAGGAGCAGCCACTTCCATGCGCCAAGGCTGTTGTAGTTCAAAAGCATGTCAGCGCCCCCCTGCCCCGGCCGCGCCGAAGAATTTCAGCTGGATTGCGTAAAGCGTCAGCGTCACCACCAGAAGCACCAGCGCCGCTGCCCCGCCCATGCCCCAGTTGACGAGAGACTGCACGAATTGCGCGATAAGCTCGGCCAGCATCATGTTCGCCGTGCCGCCCAGCAGCGCCGGGGTGACGAAATAGCCAAGCGACATGACGAACACCATCAGCGCGCCGGAGATCATACCGGGAGCGGCAAGTGGAATGAGAACGCGGGTCAGCGCCTGAAAGCGGGTTGCCCCGCACAGCGCCGCCGCCTGGAGAATGGCCGGATCGATCTTGCGGATGACGCCATAGAGCGGAATGATGATGAATGGCAGCATGATATAGGTCATGCCGATCGTGACGCCGGTCAGGTTGTTGACCAGTGCAAGCGGCTTGTCGATGATGCCAAGGCCCATCAGCGTCTTGTTGACGACACCCGTCCGCTGCAACAGCACCATCCAGGCATAGGTGCGTGCCAGAAGGTTGGTCCACATGGACAGAAGCAAAATTGCGAAAACGACGGAGGCAAGCCGCGACGGCATGATGGCAAGCGCCCACGCGACAGGAAAACCGATGACCAGCGTTACGAGCGTGACCAGCGCCGAGACCGCGAATGTATTGAAGAAAATCTTCAGGTAGGTGGAGCTGCCCAGCAATGCGGCGTAATTGCCAAAGCCCAGAACAGGCTCGGTAACGCTGCGCGACAGCAGGATGATAACCGGCACGACGAAGAACAGGGCAAGCAGAACGAATGCCGGCAGGGTGGCGGCAAAATTGCCGGGCCGGAAGGGCATCCGCACCTTCGTCTTCGGGCTTTCTGTTTCATCGGTAAGCGAGACCATGCCCAAACCTCCCCGGAGGTGAAAATTTGCGCGGGCGCTTTTGGCTGCCCGCGCCGTTGCCTTACTTGGCCTGCCAGGCGTACCAGCGCTCACCGATCTCGTCACGATGTTGCGCCCAGTAGTTCATGTCGGCATTGACCTGGCTCGCTGTCTGCTGGTCAGGCAGGGTCTTTGCCGTTTCCGGATCCATCAGCTTTGCGGATTCGACATTGACCGGGGCATAACCCGTGGCAGACGCCATATCCGCCTGCGCCTGCGCGGAGGTCGCAAGAGCGATGAACTTCATCGCCGCGTCCTTGTTCTTCGTTCCCTTGGGAACGACGAGAGAATCCGCTGCCGTGATGTTCTGCTCCCAGGAGGTCTCCACCTTCACACCGCTCTTCTCAAGCGCTGTCATGCGGCCGTTCCAGACGCTGCCGAAGGGTGCCTCCGCAGAAGCGATCAACTGCTGCGATTGCGCACCGCCAGACCACCAGATGATATCGGATTTGATCGTGTCTAGCTTCTTGAAGGCGCGATCGAGATCGAGCGGGTATAGCTTGTCGGCGGCAACACCATCGGCCAGCAGGGCTGCTTCGATCACACCCGGCGCGGACCACTTGTAAAAGGTGCGCTTGCCGGGGAACTTTGCCGTATCGAAAAGGTCGGCCCAGCTCTTGGGGCAGGCGGCTACAGCATCAACATTGCAGCCGATGACGAAGGAATAATAGAAGCTTCCGACGGAGTAATCAGTGACGAAACGAGGGTCTAGCTTCGTTTTGTCGATGACGGCGAAATCAAGCTTCTCCAGCAGGCCCTTCGGCCCGGCCTGCGCGGCGTAGTCGCCCTCCACGTCGACCACATCCCATGTCACGCCGTTCGCCTCGACCATGGCTTTCAGCTTGCCATAGTCCGTCGGGCCATCCTGAAGCACGTTGATGCCGGTCGCCACCATGAATTTTTCGGCCCAGGCCGCCTTCTGCGCGTCCTGCGTGGTTCCTCCCCAGCTGGAAAAAACCAGATCATTCGCCTGTGCGGATGCGCCCAGGGCGAAAATTGCTGCGCATGTCATCAATACCAGTTTCGATCTCATGTTCCCTTACTCCGTTTTAGAGCTTGTTGTTGGCATGCACTTCGCGGCCGGCAGATTCACTTCAGCGGTGAAAAAGGCGCCGGCTTCATGATCTTGTTTTCGGCGACTTCAATGAGGTCGCGGATCTTAGGCAGGAAAGACAACCAGCGTGGATCGGCCAGGAGCCGCGCGCGCCGTTCTTCGCGGTCATCCAGGCTGGAAAAAGCCCAGATGTGGACAATTTCATTGATCGGCCCGATCTCGGAAAAGAAGTAACCCACCAGCTCGCCCAGATGGCTTTTCTGGATTTCGATGCCTTCCTCCTCGACAACCCGAAGGTAGGCCGGAATGGCGCCGTTCTTCAGCCGGTAGGTGCGGATCTCGTAAAACATCGCGTCACCGCATCACGAATGGATCGGGGATCGGGTCATCGGAGGTTCTAAGCCATATGGTCTTCGTGCGCGTGTAATCGAGCGCTGCCGCAAGCCCGCCTTCGCGACCATCACCGGAAAGACCGAAACCCCCGAAAGGCGCAATCGGTGAGACGGCGCGATAGGTGTTCACCCAAACCACACCGGCACGGATCGCCTTCATCAGCCGATGGGCGCGCGTCAGGTTCTGCGTGAAGACGCCCGAGGCGAGGCCATAGACCGTGTCATTGGCCAAAGCGATCGCTTCCGCCTCGGTTTCGAAGGAAACAACCGAAAGAACCGGGCCGAAGAACTCCCTTTCCATGGACGGCGAACGAATGCCGTCACAATCGAGAATGGTCGGAGGGTAGAAATAACCAGCGCAATCCACCGCCAGACCGCCCGTCACCACCTTCGCACCGGCTTTTTCGGAAGCAGAGACCAGAGAGACAATATGCTTGCGCTGCCGCTCGGTCGCGAGCGGCCCCACTTCCGTTGCCATGTCCAGCGGCGAGCCGATGCGGATCGCCTCAGCCTTCGCCTTCAAAATCCCGAGGAAGCGATCCTTCACGCTTCTCTCGACGATCAGCCGTGATCCGGCAACACAGCTCTGACCGGTTGCCGCGAAAATTCCCGCGACCTGCGCATTGGCGGCGCTTTCGAGATCGGCGTCGGCAAAGACGAGGATTGGCGATTTGCCGCCGAGTTCGAGCGACGTGGAGGCAAGATTTTCGGCCGAGTTGCGAACGATGTGACGCGCCGTTTCCGGCCCGCCGGTAAAGGCGATATGGGCCACCTTGGGGTGTGTGGTGAGTGCCGTGCCGCAGGACGCACCGAAACCAGTGACTATATTGACGACGCCGGCAGGAAAACCAGCCTCCTGCACCAGCCGGGCGAACTCCAGAAGCGGCGCCGGTCCGTCTTCCGAGGCCTTGATGACGATTGTGCAGCCGGCAGCGAGCGCCGGGCCGATTTTAACGGCTGCCAGAAAAAGCTGGCTGTTCCACGGGACGATCGCGGCCACCACACCCACGGGTTCGCGCCGCAGCCAGACATCCATGTCCGGCTTGTCGATCGGCAGGTAGGCGCCCTCGATCTTGTCAGCCAAGCCCGCATAATAGCGATAATAGTCCGCGACATAGGCAATCTGCGCCGAGGTCTCGCGGATGATCCTACCGGTGTCACGGGTTTCGAGCTCGGCAAGCGTCTTTGCATTTTCGGCAACCAGATCGGCAAGCCGATAGAGCAGCTTGCCGCGTTGCGTCGCCGTCAGTTTCGACCAGGCGGCATCGTCATAAAGCGCCCGATGCGCAGCCTCTACGGCGCGGCTAATATCCGCTTCGCGGCTTTCCGGCATTTCTGCCCAAGGTTCACCGGTTGCCGGGTCGAGGCTCGAAAAGCTCGCCTCACCATCCTCGAAGCGCCCGTCGATGTAACATTGGAAACGGCGCATCATCTTACTCCTTGAAAGCCGGCATGACATCGGAAAGGAAGCGTTCCAGCGAGGCCTTCTTGCGCTCGAAGCTCATGCCGGTATCGATCCAGAAGGAATATTCGTCGTAGCCCATGGCCTCGTAGGCCTTAAGCCGGGTAATAACTTCATCGGCATCGCCGACAACGTTGTTCTTGCGCATGACATCACCGGAAAGCATGGCGTTTGCGGCAATCTCCTCCGGCGCAATACGCTCGATCAGCCCCTGATGAACGGGCTTTTCGTTTTTGAACCATGCAAAGAAGTAGTTGTAATAGACGCTCATCTCATGGGCCGCCTGGGCAATATCGGCTTCATCGGAACCGACATAGGTGTGGCGCAGCAGCATGATTTTCGGCCGCTGTTTATCCGGATTTTTCGCACAGGCATCGTTGAAGCGGCCCATCAGGGTTTCCACCTCGTCATCGCCTTGCCAGAGCGGCGTCACCTGAACATTGCAATCATTGGCGACAGCGAATTCATGCGAATTCGGATCACGCGCCGCCACCCAGATGGGCGGAAAAGGCTGCTGCAGCGGTTTGGGAGCCGATGTGGTGGCCGGGAACTTGAAGAATTCGCCGTCGTGGGTGTAGTCACCCGCCCAAACCCCTTTGACAGCCGGAATAAGCTCGCGCATCCGCTGGCCGGCGCCCCAGGCATCGAGGCCTGGAAGCAGCCGCTCATATTCGAACGAATAGGCGCCACGCGCGATGCCGATATCAAGACGGCCGTCACAGATCAGATCCGCCATCGCCGCTTCTCCGGCAAGCTTGATCGGGTGCCAGAAAGGCGCGATCACCGTTCCCGTACCCAGGCGTGCCGTCTTCGTACGCCGCGCCAGATCGGCGATCGTTACAAAGGGGTTGGGCGCTATGGTGAAATCCATGCCGTGATGTTCGCCGGTCCAGATGGCATGCATGCCACCACGATCGGCGATTTCGCAAAGCGTTACGAACTCCTCGTAGAGTGTCTTGTGGTCCTGGGAGGCGTCCAGCCGCTCCATGTGAACGAAGAGGGAGAATTTCATGGGTTTGGCCCCTTCATGGAGATGGGATGAACCTTGCCGGCAGTCTCGTTACCGACATAGACGCCGAAGTTGCCGATCGAGCTTTCCAGCACGAAACGATTGACGATATCCGCCGTAGCGCCGGAGTCGAATTTTGCCGAAGCCAGCGCGCCGGGCAACAGAAATCGGCCCTCGCGCGGCGCTTGATCGCCATCGGCAAGCGCGTGATAGACGACGTGTTGGCGCCCATCCGTCTTGTTCTCATAAACCGAGTAGAGAAATCCCGTTTTGACGGAGAGACCCGTCAGGTCTTCGAGACGTGATGTCAGCGCCGCGACCGGATCGCCGCTTGCCACGACACAACCGGGAAGCGACAGCACGTCGTCGCCAACGAGGTAAATCTCGCCGCGCCGTTCCAGAACGGCGCCCACGACGATATCGCCCTCTGCCGCTGCCGATACCGCCTTTGCAGCCAGCATCGGCGTGAAATAGCCGCCGCGCGCATAACCGAGACCGTTCAGGCCGCTATTGTCGAAAGCCTCGATACGGCCGAGCAGAATGACATGATCGCCGGCCTCGATAACCTCCTGCATCGAACATTCGAACCAGGCCGCGACGTCTGCAAAGACCGGGGAGCCCTTCGGCGCATCCAACCAGCTGGCGGTGGCGAAACGGTCTTCGACCGGCCGGGCGAAGGTGTTGGAGAGGTCCTTCTGGCTTTCCGACAGAATATTGACCGCGAAGTTTTTGGTGCCCGTCATCGTCGCGAAATTGCGCGAGCTACGGGCAAGGCAGATCAGCAGCAACGGCGGATCGAGCGAAACCGAGGTGAAGGAGTTGGCGGTAAAACCGATGGGCTTTCCTGCATCGTCCCGGGTGGTCACGATTGTTACTCCCGTAACGAAAGCGCCGAATGCATCGCGCAAAGCGCGCGGATCAAGGGTTGCAACAGTCATTGCGGCTCCTCCTCTAAAGCCAGCCATTCGGCCATCATTGCATTGACAGTTTCAGGCGCGGTCAGGTTGACCATATGCCGGTGCGCCTCAACGACGCGGGCGTAACCGCGCGGTGTGATCGCCGCCATCTGCTCGGCCATCAACGGCGTCGAATTGGGGTCGTCCGAACCCGTCAGGAAAAGAGCCGGGCAGATGACCGAGGGCCACCGATCCGCATAGGTCTCGTCGCCGCCCGCAAATGCGGTATAGGCAACCGCGTAACCTTCGGGATCGACCATTTCCAGCCAGCCCCGCGTCAACTCCCGCGCCTGCTGGCTCTTTGGATCGTCGCCGAACCAGCGTAACAAAGGGCCTTCCTTGTCCACGCCAGTGGTCCGGATGGCAGCCGCGCGTGCAAGAACCGCAGCCTTCGCGGCCGGATCACGGCGGTAGACGCCGTTCAGATAACCAACGCGCGCAATTCGATCTCCAAAGGTTGCAGCGGCACCGCCGGAAATCAGCGCACCCATGGAGTGCCCGGCCACATTGGCACGCGCGATCCGCATATCGTCAAGAAACCGGCCGAACCAGCCGACAAAATCCTTGAGCGAGCTGCCCGCTGGCAGGCGTTCACTGCCGCCATGCCCCGGCATATCTACCGCGATGACACGGTGCGTCTTTGAAAAGATTTCGATCTGCGGCTTCCAGGCTTCCAGCCGCATTCCCACGCCGTGGATGAGGATCAGGTCTTCACCGGCGCCTGCCTCGAAATAGGCCGCCCCGCCCTCGGTCACCTTGCGAGGGAGCACAGCAGCACCTGCCTTTGCAGCATTGACCCGTGACGTGGTGGCGGCCTCCTGCATTTGCATCACCCTCAAACGCCCGCCGGGTTGGCAACATCCTGACCGAGATCCTTCAGATCCTGATACCGGTCGCCGATGCGGTGATGAGGCCTGCCGCCGACTGAAGCACCGAGCGCCACGACGATCTCGTCGGCAGCCGGAGCATCGGGAACGGAGGTCTGGATAGTCAGGTAGTGCGAACGGCGGCCTTCATCGTTCTTGTCCATTAAGGGGATCATGATCGGCGCATTGCCGGGACCACGCGTATTGCAGAAGGCGAGATAGGACTTGGCACCCACAGCCTGACGATAGTGATTGCCGAAACGCAACGTGTGAATGAGCGCGGAGGCATGTTCGATCTCACCATCCAGCCCGACGACGGCCGCCTTGCCATAGGCCTCCACCGCTTCGCCGGAACCCACGGCATCAAGGATCATCTTCGTCAGGAGTTCGCCCAGCACCGGCGCACCGGCGTGGATTTCCGGTTTGAGATCATCCACGAAGCCTTTTCCAGCCCAGGGATTTTTCACGACCGCGATGGCGGTGAACAGCTTCAAAGGTGTCGCTGCGGCCTTGCCTCCTTCAATCAACGTTGTTTCGACCTGCAACAGGGTCTTACGGATCTGGATGGGCATAGGCGTTCTCTCCGATAAATATGATGTCTTATGGTATGCCATAATATGCAGGTGTCAAGTGGCGGAAGTCTGCGGCTTGAAGTTGTGAAAAATAACAATTCTTACAGGAGGTTATGGCTCAAGGCCCTTCCATGCGGCCGTCAAAGGCAAGTTCGTAAAGGCGCGTCATTTCCGCTGCCGTCGGAACCCGTGGGTTATTTGCCGGTGTGCCGGAGGCGAGGCCTTGCCGCACCATTTCCGGCAAAAGATCGAGATAGCGGGTTTTGTCGATACCGAATTCCTGCGGGGTCGGCACCTTCAACCGCCTGTTCAGGTCGATGAAAGCCTCCACCATCTTTGCGCCTGCAATCTGGTCACTGTCCGTCGAACTGGCGCAACCAAGTGCGCGGGCGGCGGCGGCATATTGCGGTAGAGCGGAATTCAACGAAAATTGTGTGACCAACGGCAGCACCATCGCATTCGACATGCCGTGCGGAACATGGAAAAAGGCACCGACCGGCCGGCTGAGGCCGTGGATCAACGCTGTGGATGTGTTGGAAACGGCAAGACCCGCATGCGTCGCCCCGAGCATCATCGCTTCGCGTGCTTCCCGGTTTTGCGGGTCGTTCGCGACTTTTTCGAGATTTGCCCCGATCAGTTTCAGCGCGGACAGCGCCAACGCCTCGGAATGGGCATTACCGTTGCGGTTGACCAGCGCTTCCAGCGCATGGGTCAGCGCATCTATGCCGGTATCGACCGTGACGCGGTAAGGGCAGGTCAGCGTCAGCTCGTAATCGATGATGGCCGCAACGGGCAAAGCGGCAGTGCCGAGGATGAGCATTTTTTCGCTGGCAGCCGTATCCGTCACGACGGCGGCGCGTGTTACTTCCGATCCGGTTCCTGCGGTTGTGGGTATGGCAATTACCGGCATGACGGCAAAATCCACGATCCTTGGAACTTTCAGCGCCCGCAGCTCTTCGCCACTGGTTGCAACGATGGCGCCTGCTTTCGCCGTATCCATGGCGCTACCGCCGCCGAGTGCGACGAGACCATCATGACCGCCCCCGGAAACGCGTTTCACCAGTGTGGCGATGGATATATCCGTTGGATCTTCTACGACATCCGCAAAAATGGCGGCATCGATACCCTCACCGCCAAGCGCCTGCAAAAGCGCATCCGCATGGCCGAGTTTCTGCATGACTGGATCGCAGACGAGTAGAGGGCGCTTCACCCCCAGAGATTTCAACAGTGACGGCAATCGGAAACGGCTGCCACCGCCGATGAGCATTTCGCGAGGCATCAGGACACGGTTTATCATTGCGGTTCTCCGCCACTATCATTCTGCGTTGTTCGGAACGGCCTAAGGCACACGATCTGAAGCGGGATTTCGCCATCCCGCTCCGGTCACCGTGGCGTCAATGCGCCAGGATTTTCGACAGGAACGAGCGTGCGCGATCCGTCTTCGGATTGGTGAAGAAGCTGTCACCCTCGCCGATCTCGACGATCTCGCCGCCATCCATGAAGACGATGCGGTCAGCCACCTTGCGGGCAAACCCCATTTCATGCGTCACCACCATCATCGTCATGCCTTCCTGCGCAAGCGAGACCATGACGTCGAGCACCTCGTTGATCATTTCCGGATCAAGCGCCGATGTAGGCTCGTCAAAAAGCATGGCGACCGGATCCATCGCCAGCGCGCGGGCGATTGCGACGCGCTGCTGCTGACCGCCGGAAAGTTGACCGGGATATTTCTTCGCATGCGCGGTAAGCCCCACCCGCTCCAGAAGGGCGTTGGCTTTGACCAGCGCCTCCGCAGGGGAGCGGCCGAGAACCTTCTCCTGCCCGATGCACAGATTTTCGAGGATCGTCATATGCGGGAAGAGTTCGAAATGCTGGAACACCATGCCCACTTTGGAGCGCAGCTTAGGCATATCGGTCTTGGGGTTGGTCACCTCAACCCCGTTGACGGTGATGATGCCGTTGCCGATCGTCTCCAGCGCATTGACGCATTTGATCAGCGTCGACTTGCCCGAACCGGACGGCCCGCAGATCACGACGACTTCGCCCTTGGCGACATTCAGGCTGCAATTGGTCAGAACCTGAAAGGTCGGACCGTACCATTTGTTGACGGATTGAAGTTCGATCATGCTGGTTGCTTGAGACATCGGACTTCTCCCTAGTGTACGTCAGCCGACATTGGGCCGTAGGCCTTGCCGAATCGTTTCTCGATACGGCGCTGGATGAGTTCCCAGGCGGTCGTCATGGCGAGGTAATAAAGGGCCGCAACCATGAAGAGCTCCAGAACGAGGAACTTTTCCTGGATAAGAACCTGCGTGCGGCGCAGCAGCTCCTCCATGGAAATGATGGAGGCGATCGACGTTGTCTTCAGCACGCCATTGACGGAATTGCCAAGCGGCGGAATGATGATGCGGAAGGCCTGCGGCGCAACTATGTAGCGCATCACCTGCGCCTCGGTCATGCCGATGGCGCGCGCCGCATTGATTTGGCCTTTGGGAACCGCGGCGATACCTGCCCGGACGATCTCCGACAGATAAGCGGCCTCGCAAAGCGACAGGCCGATCAGGGTGGACTGCAGAACCGTCAGCTTGATGCCGAGCTGCGGCAGGCCGGTATAGATGATGATGAGCTGCACCAGCAGCGGCGTGCCGCGAAATATCCAGGTGTAGAAATAGGCCGGTCCGGAGAGGAACCGGTATTTCGACATGCGCATCACCGCAATGACGAAGCCCAGCGCAAGACCCGCCGTCATGGCAAAAACCGTGAGGCCGAGCGTCACCATCGCCCCCTCGAAAAGATAATAATTCGTCAGGTATTCGAAGAAACCTTCCCAGTTCCAACCCTTCACGTCTTTCTCCAATTCATGCGGGAATGGTCGCGGCGAGAACTCTCCCGCCGCGCTGACAGTTCAGATGGAGGAGATTTCAGCCTTCCGGACCAAGAACGGCGAGGTCGCCGGGCGCGATGCTCACGCCATAACCACCCATCAGCTTTTCAAGCGAACCATCGGCCTTCATTTCCTTGAGAGCAGCAGAGACGGCACTGGCGACGTCCTTGCTTCCAAAGGAAAGCGAACCGGGCGTAGGGTACATGCCGGAAAGTGCATGCGTGAACTCGCCGCGATCCTGGTATTGCTTGGCGACAGGATCGATGGAGACCGCGGCCTGAACCTGACCTGCCCGCAGCGCCTGATAGACGGTCGCGTAATTGTCGAACAGGTTTATGGTCATCGGCGCAAGACCGCGTTTCTTGAAGTCCTCGTTCAATTCCTTGATCTTGCGCTCGGCATAGCCACCGATATCGGTGCTGACGGCCTTACCGGCCAGATCGTCCACCTTGGTGATGGGCTCGGATGCACCGACGGCCGTTGAAATGCTGATGGCGAGACTCTCATAGGGGATCATGAACAGGATCTTGCGCCGCTCCGCCGTCACGAACAGGCCGGCATTGATCATATCCCAGCGGCCGCCCTGCAGGCCCGGCACCATGGTGGCATATTCCGTGCTGATATATTCGGGCTTCAGGCAGAGGCGCTTGGCGATTTCATAACCCAACTCGATACGAAGGCCTTTGAGCACACCCTGTTGGTCGGCATAGGCCATGGGCGGCAATGTCGGGCTGGTCGCCATCACGAGATGGCCGGGCTTGATGAGGTGATCGTTGGATATTTTCGGCGTGCAGTCCTGTGCAACGGCCGCACCGGCAAGAAGACTGATGACAAAGCCCGCCAGAGAGGTTTTGGCGCGCACGGCTATGCATTTCCGGGAAATCGGATTCCAGTTCATATTAAGCTCCGCTCTTTATATTATTTATTATGGCATACCATCACACCAAACGGATTGCCCTGTCAATAAGCGGTCATTTGTTTTTCTAAATTATTGTAAAACAACCATAAAATCAAAAAACCGCAGAGCCTGCGGCCGCCAACTGGGCAACCGCAAGACAAGCAGAACGGAGCGCCAAAAACCGTCAGTCAGCCGTTTTTTGCGCGGTGAGAACGGCTTCGGCGATAGCGCATGCGCTGGTGACATGATCGAGAGCGGCTTTGTAAGCGGCGTCCCCGTCACCTTTCCGGATCGCATCGACGATCTTTTTCATCTGCGCCGGACCTTCGGTATCGCGGCTTTTCGTCTTAATCGTCATGGAGCGAAGATGGTTGATCCGCACCGTCAGCAAATTGACGACGCCCCAGGCGACATGCCGGTCGATCTTGCTGAACAGCGTATGATAAAAAGACGAGGTATGCGCGAGAACACCGGGCATATCCTTGGCAACGTAACTTTCGCGAATATGCTCGAGTGAAGCCTCAAGCGCCTCGACAATGGCGGGATCGCGACGCTCCGCACAAAGGCGCGCCGCCATTCCCTCCAGCGCACCGCGGATTTCGTAAATCTGCTTGGCCTCGGCGAGATCGAGCAGCGCAACCATCGGCCCCTTGTTCGGCAAATTCGCCACCAGCCCCTCGGACTCCAGATGCCGCAGGACTTCGCGCACGATGGTGCGGGAAACGCCCAGCTGGGCGCAGAGATCGCGCTCTACGAGGCGATCTCCCGGACGGAAGTAACCGTTCACGATGGCGTCGCGCACCTTGTCGAGCGCAAGCTCCCTCAGCGTCTTGGTCGGACGCTCAACGCGAATGGCAGTTCCCTGCAAAGCACCGGTCATGGTATCACCTCGTTTGGCACATCCCGCTTCCGCCCGCCGGGCGTGAAAACAGGTTCTGGCTCTTTATATTATGGCGTACCAACTTATTTAGCCGCGCACCATGTTTATGGCAACAGCGCGCGACCCGCTTGTCGCAATGCCGCGTCACCCCATCCGTTCCGATGCATAGCTGCCCGGGCTTGGCGGGAAGACCACGGTGCGGTTACCGTTGATGAAAGTACGGTGGTGGATATGGGCGTGGATGGCGCGTGCCAGAACCTGCGCCTCGACATCCCGGCCGAGCGAAACATAATCCTCCGCGCTCTGGGCATGGGTAATACGCACAATATCCTGCTCGATAATCGGACCTTCATCGAGATCGGCGGTGACATAGTGGGCCGTCGCACCGATCAGCTTCACGCCGCGCTGATAGGCCTGCTTGTAAGGGTTGGCGCCCTTGAAGGACGGCAGGAAAGAATGGTGGATGTTGATGATCTTCCCCGACATCGTCTCGCACATCCGGTCGGAAAGCACCTGCATATAACGCGCAAGCACGATCAGCTCGGTTCCGGTGCTTTCGGCAATATCCATGATCCGGGCTTCAGCCTGTGGCTTGTTTTCCTTCGTCACTGGAATGTGGTGGAAGGGAATATCATGATTGACCACCACTTTCTGGTAATCGAAATGGTTGGAGACGACGCCAACAATATCGATCGGCAAGGCCCCGATGCGCCAACGGTAAAGCAGATCGTTCAGGCAATGGCCGAAGCGCGACACCATCAGCAGGACCTTCATCCGCTCGGACTGGTCATGAAGCGCCACTTCCATGCCGAATTTCTGCGAGATCGGCATCAGTCCAGCCATCAAGTCGTCACGCTTTGCTCCCTCTTCGGAAATGAAGCCCACGCGCATGAAGAAACGGCCCGTACCGAGATCATCAAACTGCGAACTATCGACGATGTTGCAGCCTTTTTCAGCGAGAAAGCCTGAAAGGGCAGCGACGATACCTCGGGTGGACTTGCAGGTTACGGTCAGGACGAAGTTCGTCATCCGGCACTCTCTCTGTCATCGATACTGGAAAAACCCCGCGCTGTCTGACGAGCGCGGGGAAAAGCCGCGAGGGCGGCGGGGAAACCCGAACTCAAACGTCGAGCGTTGTCTGGTGCTCCCAGGCAGTGAATTGCGCGCAATAAGCGTTCCACTCGCCCTGCTTGAGCTTGAGATAGGCCTTTGAGAACTCCATGCCCAATGCCTGCTGCAGTTCCTCGTCCTTCTCGTATTCGCGCAGCGCATCGAGAAGATTGAGCGGCAGTTTCGGCGCATTCGTCACGGTATGACCTTCGCGATACATGTCTATATCGTGATGCGGACCGGGATCGGCCTGTGAGCGGACACCCGACAGACCGGCCGCAATGATGATGGCCTGGAGCAGATAGGGGTTCACGGCGCCATCCGGCAGACGCAGTTCGAAACGCCCCGGCCCTGGCACGCGAACCATGTGGGTGCGGTTGTTCCCGGTCCAGGTCACCGTGTTCGGCGCCCAGGTCGCGCCCGAGATGGTCCGCGGCGCGTTGATGCGCTTGTAGGAATTAACCGTCGGATTGGTGACGGCCGCAAGAGCGGAGGCATGTTTCATGATGCCGCCCAGAAACGTCTTGCCCTTTGCGGAGAGCCCGAAAGGCATTGCCTTGTCGGCAAAAGCGTTGACCTTGCCGTCCAGATCCCAGACCGAAATATGAGCGTGGCAGCCGTTGCCGGTCAGACCCTTGAAAGGCTTCGGCATGAATGTCGCGCGCAGCCCGTGCTTTTCGGCAACCGACTTGACCATGAACTTGAAGAAGGAATGTTTATCCGCCGTCTGGAGCGCATCGTCATATTCCCAGTTCATCTCGAACTGGCCGTTCGCGTCCTCATGGTCGTTCTGGTAGGGTTTCCAGCCCAACTCCAACATGTAGTCGCATATTTCCGCGATCACATCGTAACGACGCATCACTGCCTGCTGGTCGTAGCAGGGCTTTTCCGCCGTGTCGTACTCATCGGAGATTTTCGCGCCGTCCGGCGAAATGAGGAAAAATTCCGGTTCCACGCCGGTTTTGACCCGCAGCCCTTGCCCGGCCGCTTCCGCGATGAGCTTTTTCAAAACGACGCGCGGCGCCTGTTCCACAGGCTGGTCTTCCATGACGCAATCGGCAGCAACCCAGGCCACATCCTTTTTCCAGGGAAGCTGGATGACCGAGGAGGCGTCCGGCACTGCGAAGAGATCGGGATGGGCGGGCGTCAGATCGAACCATGTGGCGAAACCGGCAAATCCGGCGCCGCCCTTCTGCATATCGGCAATCGCTTCTGCAGGAACCAGCTTGGCGCGCTGGCCACCAAAGAGATCGGTATAACTGATCATGAAATATTTGATGCCTTTTTCGGCAGCAAACTTGGAGAGGTCCAGTGTCACGTCATTCCCCTTTTTTTGAATATCAGACACTTCATCGAAAAAGACGGCCACATCCTCCCAAATGCGCCCGTCCATTGTGTTTTTTAAAAGCTGCCTTTACCCGGGAACCAGTTTGTTCCCGCCAGCGGAACCTGCGCCATTGCCGCAGCCTCCATGGTTAGAGCCACCAGATCTTCCGGCTCCAGATTGTGGAGATGGTTTTTGCCGCAGGCGCGTGCGATGGTCTGGGCTTCGAGCGTCATGACCTTCAGATAGTTGGCGAGGCGGCGACCGGCGGCGATTGGATCAAGACGTGCGGCAAGTTCCGGGTCCTGCGTGGTGATGCCTGCGGGGTCTTTGCCCTCGTGCCAGTCATCATAAGCGCCGGCCGTGGTGCCTAGCTTCTGGTATTCATCTTCCCATTTCGGGTCGTTATCGCCCAGCGCCACCAGCGCCGCCGTTCCGATGGCAACCGCATCGGCACCAAGCGCCAGAGCCTTGGCGACATCCGCACCCGAGCGAATGCCACCGGACACGACCAATTGCACCTTGCGATGCATGCCGAGATCCTGAAGCGCCTGTACTGCGGGGCGAATACAGGCAAGCGTGGGCATGCCGACATTTTCGATGAAGACGTCCTGCGTGGCCGCCGTGCCGCCCTGCATGCCATCAAGCACCACCACATCGGCACCGGCCTTCACGGCAAGTGCGGTGTCGTAATAGGGGCGCGCACCACCAACCTTGATGTAGATCGGTTTTTCCCAATCGGTGATTTCGCGCAGTTCAAGGATCTTGATTTCCAGATCGTCCGGGCCGGTCCAATCAGGATGACGGCAGGCGGAACGTTGGTCGATGCCCTTCGGCAAATTGCGCATATTGGCGACGCGATCGGAAATCTTCTGGCCAAGCAGCATGCCGCCGCCGCCCGGTTTCGCGCCTTGGCCGACGACCACCTCGATGGCGTCCGCACGGCGCAAATCCTTGGGGTTCATGCCATAACGCGACGGCAGATACTGATAGACCAGCGTCTGGCTGTGGCCGCGTTCCTCATCCGTCATGCCGCCATCGCCCGTCGTGGTGGACGTGCCGGCAATGGTCGCGCCACGGCCGAGCGCTTCCTTGGCGTTGCCGGAAAGCGCGCCGAAGCTCATGCCGGCAATGGTGATCGGCGTTTTCAGCGTGATCGGCTTCTTGGCAAAGCGCGTGCCAAGGGTGACGGTCGTATCGCACTTCTCGCGATAACCTTCGAGCGGATAACGCGAGATGGACGCGCCGAGAAACAGCAGGTCGTCGAAATGCGGCACCTTGCGCTTCGTGCCTGCGCCGCGAATATCATAGATGCCGGTCGCAGCCGCACGGCGGATTTCCGCCAGCGTATGATCATCGAAAGTCGCGGACTTGCGCGGTGGGGTGAAGGGGTTGTGATAGCTCATCGGAAAATCCCTCGCCTCAATACGCGTCGGCGTTGTCGATGTTGAAATTGTAGAGCGTGCGGGCCGAACCGTAGCGTTTGAACTCGCTTGGGCTGACATCGGAGACGCCGGCTTTTTCAAGAAGCTCGGCAAGCTTTTCCAGATGTTCGGGCCGCATTTCCTTTTCGATGCAGTCGGCGCCGAGGCTTTTGACCGAGCCGCGCACGAAAAGCTTCGCTTCATAAAGGGAGTCACCCAACGCATCGCCCGCATCGCCGCAGACAACGAGGTGGCCCGACTGGCCCATGAAAGCGGACATGTGGCCGATATTGCCCTTCACGACGATATCGATGCCCTTCATGGAAATGCCGCAGCGGGAAGCGGCATTGCCCTTGATGACCAGCAGCCCGCCGCGACCGGTGGCACCTGCGTATTGCGAAGCGTCGCCCTCGATGACGACGGTGCCCGACATCATGTTTTCGGCAACGCCCGGCCCGGCCGAGCCGTAAACGGTGACGGTGCCGCCATCATTCATGCCGGCGCAATAATAACCGACCGAGCCGCGAACATCGACGATGACGGGGCTGTCTATGCCAACAGCGACGGCATGGTGGCCGCGCGGATTGACAACTTCGAATTCGGTGTCGTTTGTGCCCGAGGAAAGCCCATGGAGCGCGCTGTTGAGTTCACGCAAAGGCGTGTGGGAGAGATCGAAAACTGGCATGGATATGACTTTCGCAATATGCGCCGATGACGGTTTCACGCGGCCTTTTCATGGTCCCAGAAATAGACGGTCGCCGGCTCCGGCTCCCAGACGCGGGCATTTTCGATGCCGGGCAGATTGACCAGCGCGCGGTATTCAGAGCCGAAAGCGACATATTGATCGGTCTCGGCCATCACCGCCGGCTTGCAGGCGATGGGATCGCGCACCACGCCGAAACCGGATTTGGTGCCGACGACGAAGGTAAAGAACCCGTCGAGATCATCGAGCGCGCCGGTCAGCGCTTCGCCCAGATCCTTGCCCTTGGCCATTTCAGCCGTGAGATACGCGGCGGCCACTTCCGAGTCGTTCTGGGTTTCGAAGGTCATGCCCTCGCGTACCAGTTCCCGACGCAGATTATTGTGGTTGGAGAGCGAACCGTTATGCACCAGGCACTGGTCGGCACCGGTGGAGAAGGGGTGTGCGCCAAGCGTCGTCACAGCCGATTCCGTTGCCATGCGGGTGTGGCCGATGCCATGGCTGCCCGCCATGGAGCGCACGCCAAAACGGGCGACGACATCTTTCGGCAGGCCGGTTTCCTTGTAGATTTCCACGCTGTCGCCGGAGCCCATCACCCGCACATTCGGGCGGATGGCAGCCAGGACCGAGCGAATTTCCGTGAGCTTTGCCGATGGAATATCCAGGACCGCGTGGGTGCTTTTCACCGCAATCGAAGCTTCAACGCCATTTTCCTTCAGCGCTTCGGCAAGGCCCGAAAAATCGGTGACGGGATCGGCCGACTGGATGGTTACTTTTGCCCGGCCATCGGCAGCGCTTCCATAGATCGCGATGCCGGCGGAATCCGGTCCACGATCCGTCATGGTCACGAGCATGTCCGAAAGCAGCTCACCCAGCTGCGGTTCAAGGCTTTTGTCTTTCAGGAATAGTCCAACAATGCCGCACATCGACAGGCACCTCCATTCGTTTCTGAATGAAGAGCTAGCATATGGAATTCCATCTCGTCAACTATCAGGAATATTTTTTTCTTCTAAGGCAACTTTTCAATCATTTGTCAGCCGCCTTTGCGGATAGGAAATGATCGACAGATAGCGAGCGGGAAGCTTCACCAGTTCCTCCGGGCCGTGCGGCGCATCAGCATCAAAAAACAGGCTGTCACCCGCCTGCATGGTGAAAAGCTGCTCGCCGTGGCGATAAACCACCTCTCCCTCCAGCATGTATAGGAACTCCATGCCCTCATGCTGGAAGGTCGGAAATACATCCGAGTCCGTCGTCAGCGTGATGAGATAGGGCTCGACGGTGACGCCGCTGGTGTTGTTGTCGATATGGCCAAGCAGGCTGTACTGATGGCCGGCGCGGGTGCCTCTACGCTCGATGTTCACCCCTTGGCCCGCCTTGACGAAGGTGGCGCTGCGCGGCTCCTCGAAGCCACGGAAGAACGCCGTGATCGGCACGCCAAGCGCCTTTGAAAGCGTCTGCAGCGTGGTGAGGGACGGCGAAATATTACCGTTTTCGATCTTTGAGAGCATTCCCACCGATACACCGGTGGCCGATGCGAGATCGGTGACCGTGATGCCCAGCTTCTTGCGATAGGCACGCACCTCATGGCCGATCGCCATTTCGAGATTATTGACCCTCGGCTCGCGAACCGCATGCGGGTCCTGCGACAAAAGCGCAGGCTCGGTCTTTGTGCTGTCCTTTGCCATGTGATCCTCCGGCATAACGTGTTTTCCCTTCTTTAAAGGAAAACTATTTTAATTCAGAGGAAATTTTTACATCGCAGCATCGGTAAAGCCTGCGGAAGGTCAGTACGTCACCCTGCCATCGGAGAGGTCAAAGACGGCACCAGTATAGAGGCATTTCAGTGGACTACGGACACGCGCTGTCCATCGTAGTCTTACGCAGATATTGAAGCTCACCTCTAACACGCCGCCAAGCGGTGCCAAGAATTACCCGGCACCGCTGGATTTCGAAAGGCCCTTCGACCAGTCAATGGCAAGAACCGTTCCTGCGGAGTTCAGGCTTCGACCAGCTCGCGAACATCATCAACGAGAAAATGCACGATCACATAGCGCGCCGTGTAATTCTGACCGCTATCGGACACGCTCTCGACGCTGCCGCCGTCGGAGGGATGCCATTTCTGATAGTGAGGATTGTTGGCGATCAGCGTAATCGCCTTGCCCGAAAACCTGCCGGTCAGCCGATAGCGAGCCTCTGCAAGATGCCAAATCTTTTCAAAATCCTGCTGGCTGATGCGGGCTTTCAAAGCCTTCTTGGATATCGTTTCTTCGGGCGAACTGTCGTCGTGTGCCCCCGATGGAATATGCAGGTCAACCTCTTCCGCGCCGTCCAGCAGAAAGGCAAATTCGTCTGGCCACATCCGTCTCACGTATCGCTCCTCCCAAAGCTTATCGTCCTACAACACAATTATGATAGCGCCTCTGCCGTAAGAGGCAATGGCGGATATCAACGAGCACTTGCCGGCATCCCAATTTTTCGGGAGCGTGGCCATGTGGGCCTCCAACAGGTGCTGAAGATCGCGGGTGGGACGCAACGAAATGGAAGCCAACGGCTATCTCAACCAGTCTGCCTCCGCTGGCGCAAAGCGGCACCGGCTTCGCTAGCGGACTGCAGCATCAAAGCGACCAACGAATGAATCAGGCTATCTCGGAAAAATCTTACGGCTCAGCGTAAATTATGGCGGAGAGGGTGGGATTCGAACCCACGATACCCTTGCAGGTATGCCGCATTTCGAGTGCGGTGCATTCGACCACTCTGCCACCTCTCCGCATGCGCGAACGCTTGCGTTGCGCGCTCCTCATAAACATCAATGGCGGGACTGACAAGGGAAATTTCGTGTTTGTGTCACAAATTATTCGTCCCGGACAAGGCTGTATAAATGCTTCGGCTTCTGGCCGTTTTGTGGATATTTTTCACGTGGCGCCACACGGCTTCACTCCTCCACGTCACATTCGGGCGGTGGCGTCACAGCTGGTGATAGCGACGTAAGATTTCCACGATCCGGTCATCCTGCTCCTGATCCGGCAGAAGGGCGGGTTGCCGGCTGGCGCCGACGGATGGGTCCTGAAGGTAAAGCGAGCGCTTGACCATGGCGGGCGCAAAACCGAGCGCATAGAGATCGGTGCGAAAATCCGTATAGATCGCCTGCTGGCGTTCGGCCTCAGCGATATCGCTGGCGTTGAAGGCATTGAGAATGCCGGCAAGTACATCCGGGAGCGCGTTGCCGAGGCCGGAGATGCAGCCGGCGGCACCGTTCTGCAACGACCAGAGAACGAGATGATCCGGGCCGGAATAGACTTCGAAACCGGGCATCTCCTTTGCTACCTGTAGATAGGCTTCCAGCGTCTGCTGCGCACCGCCCGAATCCTTGATGCCGGCAATGTTGCCATGGGCGGCAAGTTTGCGGGCGGTTTCCGGCTCTATGTGGTTCTGGGTTCGGGCGGGAATATCGTAAAGATAGACCGGTGTTTCGACGGCGTCGGCCACAGTCGAGAAATGGCGGATCAGCCCATCCTGGGTGCAGGCGATGAAGAAGGGTGTGATGACGGCAATACCGTCTACGCCGATGCGGTCGAAGGCTTTGGCGAGTTGCAGCGTTTCGAAAGTGGCGGGCATGCCGGCGTTGACGATGACCTTCGCACGGCCCGCAACTTCGTCCACCACCTCTTCCGTCAGCCGGATTTTTTCTTCATGCGTCAGTGCGGTGAAATCGCCGTTAGTTCCGGCGCACATGATGTTGTTGCCGGCCGCCACCTGACGGCGCACCTGCGCACGGGTCGCTTCGTAATTGATGGTTTCGTCCTCGTTGAAACAGGTCACGAGCGCGACGAAGGCTTGTTTGGTCATGAAAGAACTCCGCTTGGATTTCCAATAGTGTGATCGGCATCGGCCGGACGCACAGACTGCATATCGGGGTCGGGATCGAGGCTGGCGGAAAGAAGTGCGCGCGTATAGGCCTCGCGCGGCGCTTCGAAAACCTGCCGGACAGTCCCGAATTCCACAACCTCTCCCCGCTGCATGACCATGACGTGATCGGCAAAATCGCGGACCACCGGCAGGTCATGCGCGATGAAGATGAAGGAGAGGCCCATTTCACGGCGCAGCTTGTCAAGAAGTGCAACAACCTGCGCCTGGACAGACACGTCGAGCGCCGAGACCGCTTCATCGCAGATGATGAGCTTCGGCTCCAGCGCCAGCGCGCGGGCAATCGCGATCCTCTGCCGCTGCCCACCGGAAAACTGATGCGGATAACGGCGCATATGTTCCGGCGAGAGGCCGACCTGATGCAGCAATTCCGCGACCCGTTCGCGCCATTTCGCTTTGGGTAGTATGTCCGGATGGATCACCCAGGCTTCGGAAACCAGCTGGAACACAGTCATGCGGGGGTTCAGCGACTGGGTTGGATCCTGAAACACCATCTGTAAATCACGCCTGAGGGCAAAGAGTTCGGCAGGCGAAAGCTTGAAGAGATCACGCCCCTTCCACTCGGCGCTGCCGGCATCCGGCTCGTCGAGCCGGAGCAGAATGCGCGCGAGTGTCGATTTGCCGGAACCGCTTTCGCCAACGACAGCTATGGTTTCCCCCGCCATAAGGTCAAAGGAAACGCCCTTCAGTGCCTCGAAAGCCCCATAACGTTTGCGCACATCGCGCACACGGAGGAGCGGTTCGCCGGTCGCATTCGGCTCGTGCATTTCGCCCCTGCCGGGGGCGGCGCTGATGAGCTTGCGGGTATAGGGATGCTTTGGGTTGCGATAGACCTCGCGAACCGTGCCTGCCTCCACCAGCACGCCTTTTTCCATCACGACCACCCGGTCGGCGATTTCGGCGACGACGCCAAGATCATGGGTGATGATGAGAACGGCCATACCGGTTTCCCGCTGCAATTCCTTGAGCAGGGCAAGAACTTCAGCCTGAACCGTCACATCGAGTGCCGTGGTCGGCTCGTCGGCGATCAGGAGATCGGGCCGGAGCGCAAGCGCCATGGCGATCATCACACGCTGGCGCTGGCCGCCGGAAAATTCATGCGGATATTTCTTCAAGGCTCCGTCCGGATCAGGAATTCCAACGCGCGCGACAAGCCGCCTCGCCTCCGCTTCGGCTTTCACCCTGTCCATTCCATGGGTGGTCATCGCCTCGCGGATCTGCCAGCCGACGGTATAGACCGGATTGAGATGGCTGAGCGGGTCCTGAAAGATCATGGCGATGCGCCGCCCATTGATCTCGCGGCGTGGCTCAGCCGGCATTGTCAGAAGGTCTTTGCCATCAAGAAATATCTGGCCGCCGCTGATACGTCCGGGCGGCATGTCGATGAGGTTCATGATGGCCGAGGACGATACCGATTTGCCCGAGCCGCTTTCACCGAGGATCGCAAGCGTTTCACCACGGTCGATATGATAGGAAACATCCTTCACCGCATGCACGACACCGCCTGCGGTGTGAAACTCCACGGAAAGGTTGCGCACATCGAGAAGATGGTCAGCCATGTTTGCGGCCTTTCATTTCCAGCCGCCAGCGCTGCACGGGGTCGAGCGCAATGCGCAGCCAGTTGGACAGCAGGTTGAGCGACAGGGTGGTGAGTATGATGGCAAGGCCCGGCCAGAAGGACAGCCACCAGGCATTGGTGAGGTACTGCCGCCCCTGCGAGATCATCAGGCCCCAGGTGATTTCCGGCGGCTGAATGCCGATACCAAGGAAAGACAGCGCGCTTTCCGCCAGCATCACATAGGCGAAATCGAGCGTCGCAAGCGTTGTCAGCGTCGGCAGGACCACGGGTAGAATATGGCGGAACAGGATACGTTTGCCCGATGCGCCCATCACGCGCGCCGCCTGTACGAACATGCGTTCACGCACCTCCAGCACTTCGGCCCTTGTGGTGCGGATGTAAACGGGGATGCGGGTTATCGCCAGAACCAGCATCAGGTTGAGGATGGATGAGCCGAACAGATAAAGCACGATGACCGCGATCAACAGTGACGGAAACGACATGATCACGTCCGCCAGCCTCATGATGATCTGGCCAACACGGTTGGAGGAAAAACCGGCGATCAGGCCAAGCACGGTGCCGGTGACGGCGGAAAGGAAAACGGCACCGGCGGCGATCATCAGTGTATTTTGCGTGGCGGCGACGATGCGCGCCAGCAGCGGGCGACCGAGCGCATCCGCCCCCAGCCAGAAATACCATTCGCGTTGCCATTCGAACGGGGCAAGGTTGCGTCCACGCAGGTTCTGCTTCGTCGCCAGCTCGCCAAGCCACGCCGGGCCGACAAAGGCGAGAATGATGACGACGATGAGGAAGATCGCGGCGCAGAGGGCGAATTTATCGGCCCACAACATGCGCAGCATGCGCGTTGCAAAGGATGGCTCATCGATAATCTCTGTATCGGCGTTCGAAAGGCTCATGGCTGAACGTCTCCTCAGTGCCGGATACGTGGATCGAGCAACGCATAGGCGATATCGATCAGAAGATTCATCAGGAAGATCGCAAGCGCGGTCACGAGAATTGCTGCCAGCACGACGTTGAAATCGCGCTGAAGAATGGAATCGATCATCAGCTTGCCAACCCCGGGGAAACCAAAGATGGTTTCGACGATGACTGCGCCGTTGAGAAGGCTTGCCGCCTGATCGCCGATGACGGTGATGACCGGGAGCATGGCGTTTCGCAAGGCGTGGATGAAGATGATCGGACCCGATTTCACACCCTTGGCGCGCGCCGTTTTGACATAGGCAGAGGACAACGCACCGATCATCGAGCCGCGCACCACCTGAACGATGATGCCGAAGGGGCGCACGAACAGAACCGAGATCGGCAATATCCAGTGCAGCACCGAGCCGGTGCCGGAGGTGGGCAGCCAGGCGAGATTGACGGAAAACACCACGATCGCCACGATCGCGAGCCAGAAATCCGGCACGGAAGCGCCGATGAGCGAAATGGTGGAGGCCATGCGATCGAAGAAGCCACCGGAGCGGAAAGCGGCAAGCGAACCGACGACGATTGCTGCGGTGGTGACGAGGGACATGGTGATGACCGCAAGCCACAGCGTCCAGACGAAAGCCTCCAGCACCACATCCAGCGCAGGGCGGGCTTTCCTGAGCGATTCACCCAGATCCCCCGTCATCACGTCGCCCGCGTAGCGCAGGAACTGCACCATCAGCGGATCGTTCAGCCCATGCAGCGCACGAAACTGCTGCTTCAATTCCTCCGAAGCCTCCACCGGCAAAAACAGCGCGGCCGGGTCGCCCGTCAGGCGGGAGAGGAAGAAAACCATTACGATGAGGCCGATCAGGGAGATCAGGCTTGCAACGGAACGTTTTCGGATGAAGCTCAGCATGGTTACCTCCGGTGTTCAGCACGACGGCGAAGCTAAAGCTCCGCCGCCGCTCTTTGGCAGATGAAATACCGGCTTACTTGATGCCGATTTCCGAAAGCTGCAGCATCGAATTGGTGGCGATGGTGGGCTTGAAGTCCAGCCGTTCGGAGACGCGTGAGAAGCCAACCATGTGGAACAGCAGCACATCCGCCACGACATCGTCATGCAGGTAGGCGATGAGCTCGGACCAGAGCTTGGCGCGTTCATCGCCGACGGCTGCGGATGCTCGTTCGATCAAGTCATCCACCTTGGGGTCCGAGAAACCGGATTGCGTGCCCTTGGTGGCATATTTGAAGAACATGGTGAAGGACGGATCACCCTTGGAATTGTCGTGCATGGCAGCGACGATCTGCGGTCCCCGGCCTTCCTTGAAGGGCTTGGAATAATAGCTTTCGTGCTCGGCCACTTCCACGAATTTGAGGTCGATCTTGAAGCCGACTTCCTGCAATTGCTGCTGGATCGCCTCCATGATCTCGGTGACATTAGGGAAGTTCGCGGTGCGCGCGATGATGGTGATCGGCGTATCCACCTTCACACCAGCAGCTTTTGCCTCATCCAGCAACTTCTTCGCGCCATCAGGGTCGTAGGGGAAAACCTTGACATCAGGGTTCCAGCCGAGGGTGGTCGGCGGAACGAGTGCGGTGGCCAGCACAGCACCTTCGGGAACCAGCGTGCCGAGGAAAGCCTGCCGGTCGATGGCGAGGTTGAGTGCACGGCGCACCCGCACGTCATTCAGCGGCGCGATGTTGTGGTCGAGGCGCATGTAGACCGTCTCGCTGTCGAGATAGGAAAAGTCGGTCTTCGGGTTTGTCGCGTCGAGCTGCGAAATGGAGGGTGAAAGATCGGCTTCGCCGGTCTGCACCATGGCGGCGCGAACCGAGGGATCAGCGCGGAAAAGATAGGTTGCTTCCGTCACCTGCGGCTTGGCGCCCCAATAGTCGTCACGTGCAGTCAAAACAATCTGCTGGCCCGGTGTCCAGTTGGTCAGCTTGTAAGGTCCGGTGCCAACAGGCTCGCGGATAAATTCCATCTTGGTTTCTTCGGGCACGATGGTGACGAGCGACATCAGGAGCGGCAGAATGGGCTGGGCTGGCTCTGTCTTGAAGTCGATCGTATGGTCGTCGACAATCGTGGGGGTGACGGTCATGCCGCCGAAGTAACGACGGGATTCGCAGGCATTCTTGTCGCTCATGATGCGCTCGAAGCTATGCTTGACATCCTTGGCATCGAAACCCGTGCCGTCGGAAAACTTCACGCCTTCACGCAGGTGGAAACGCCAGCTGCCATCCGCGTTCTGCTCCCATTTTTCAGCGAGGCGCGGCTGCACGCCGTTCTTGCCGCGCACATCAAGCTCGGTCAGCGTCTCGCTGACATTTTCCATGATGATACGACCAATATTGGAGCGGGTCGCCATGCAAGGCTCCAGCAGGTCAGCCTCTTCCGCCAGCACGATCTTGATCGGCCCCGACGCCGCAAGCGCCGGCGAAACCGCGGCGCTAAGGCAACCCATAACAAGGGCGCCCGCAATCAATGACTTCTTCATTCCGTTCTCCTCCCAGATCAGAAATTCAGCAACATGGCGGCGTGCCGCAAGAGGCATTCAAAAGCCCCGTCTCCTGCATTGAGGAGCATGGCGTGCGGATGATCGTCTCCTCCACCCGTTATCAAAGCATCGACGCTATCACATTTTTTGTCAAATTATTTTTCAGAAGGATTTTTTATTGAGACTTAATACAGAAGTTTTATGTTTATAAAACATACACTTATTTTAATTCATCAAAAATTTTCGGACGTCCTTTTGTCTTAAATAAACTTGACAACTTTTTGAATATGCCATTTTCATCAGACCAAGAGGAGACCACGATGACCCCTGATGACATTGCTCACGCCATGACCGGAGCCATCCATGCCGTTTCGGAAAACCGGCACGAAGCGTTCCTGCCATCGCCGATGATCCAGAACCATGCGAGCTTTCTGCACCTTCTGCAGGACGGCACCCTGCTGTGCGCCTGGTTTGGCGGAACGCTGGAGGGAAAATCGGATATTTCGATCTTCGCGTCCGCGCTCACACCCGGCGCGAGCCGGTGGGGAGCGCCGCAGCGCCTGAGCAACGATCCCGCCCATTCCGAACAGAACCCGGTTATTTTCACCGCACCTGATGGCACTCTCTGGCTGTTTCACACCGCCCAGCCATCCGGCAATCAGGACGAATGCCGCATCCGCATGGCGCGGGTCGTCCACGACCCGGCAACGCCGGAAAAGCTGTCCGCCGAAGATGGCCGTTTTCTCGATCTTCCGAAAGGCTGCTTCATCCGTGCGCCGCTTCGCATCCGCGATGACGGCGCATGGCTTCTGCCGATCTTCCGCTGCGTCCAACGCCCCGGCCAGAAATGGAACGGCAGCCACGATACCGCAGCACTCGGCATATCGAAAGACAACGGCCTCACATGGCAATTGCAGGAGCTGGCGGGCTCGACCGGCTGCGTTCATATGAGCCCGGTTGGGGGCACGAATGGGCGTTACTCCGCTTTTTTTCGCCGCCGTCAGGCCGATTTCGTTTACCGCACGGAAAGCACAGATGGCGGTCGCTCATGGACAGAACCGCTGCCGACCGACGTACCGAACAATAATTCCTCCATCGCCGCGATCAGGCTCGCAGACGGCAGGCTGGCGATGATCTGCAACCCCGTCAACGCCGCGCAATCCAGCGACCGCCGCGCCTCGCTTTATGACGAACTGGGCGAGGAAGACGACAGACCGGATGCCGATCCGAGCGGTGGATGTGTGCCCATATGGGGCGTGCCGCGCGCGCCGGTTTCCATCTGCCTGTCCGATGACGACGGCCGCAGCTTTCCTACCCGGATTTTGATCGAGGACGGGCCGGGCACCTGCCTGTCCAACGATTCGACCGACGGCCGCAATCTGGAAATGTCCTATCCATGGCTTCTGGAGGCAGCGGACGGTACCCTGCACGCAAGCTACACCTATCATCGCCGCGCAATCAAATATGTCCGGCTGGCGCCCGGCTGGGCAGACGCCAAGGACGGGAGAATCGGATGAGCAACATCATTGGTATCACCATGGGTGACCCCTGCGGCGTCGGCCCGGAAATAACCGTCCGCGCGCTTGCGGAAATGTCCGCCCCGGATAGGGAAGCAACGCGGATTTATGGCAACCTTGCCACGCTGGAAGCGGCGCGGGGTGCGCTTGGCATCGACATCGATCTTACTCGGAATGTGGTCGATCTGCCGGTGGAGGGTGCGCCGCTGCCATGGGGCACGCTGTCGCCGGTTGCCGGAGACGCCGCTTTCCGTTTCATTGAAAAAGCGGTGCGGGATGCCGAAGCGGGCGCAATCGGCTGCATCGTCACTGCTCCGATTAACAAGGAGGCCCTCAATCTTGCGGGCCACCATTATGACGGCCACACCGGCATGCTGCGCAGCCTGACCGGTTCTTCAGCCGCCTACATGTTGCTTGCCTCCGAGCGGCTGAAGGTCATTCACGTCTCGACCCACGTGTCCCTGCAGGAAGCCATTCAACGGGCAACGACGGAGCGGGTGCTGGCGACCATCCGCGCTGGCAATGCTCATCTGAAGCGCATCGGTTACGAGCGGCCGCGCATCGCGGTTGCCGGTATCAATCCGCATTGCGGCGAAAACGGTCTGTTTGGCACCGAGGATGATGACCAGATTGCGCCAGCGGTTGCCGCCGCGCGCGCTGAAGGCATCGAGGTACACGGGCCGATCTCCGCCGATACCGTGTTCCACCGCGCCTATTCGGGCACTTTCGATCTGGTTGTCGCGCAATATCACGATCAGGGCCATATCCCGATCAAGCTCGTCGCCTTTGATACCGCCGTCAATGTCTCGGTCGATCTGCCGATTGATCGCACTTCGGTCGATCATGGAACGGCCTTCGACATCGCCGGCAAAGGCATCGCCAATCACGGCAACATGAATGAGGCCATAGCCTATGCGCGCAAGCTCGTGGCGGGCAAGGGCGCAAGAGGATGAACACCATGTCCACAGCCTCCATTCTCATCCATCAGCCGCGCAGGCTTGCCGTTGGCGCCGGCACCATTTCTCAGGTCGGCGCCTGGGCCGTCAAAACCGCTTCGACCCTGGTGATCGCCACGCCGCTGACCGCGAAATTTGCCGACCGGCTGCAATTGCAGGGTCCTTTCACTGTCTTTGACGCCATTCCCGGCGAACCGGACACAGGGACGCTCGATGCAGCACTGGCCGCAGCGCGCGCCGCCAAACCCGATCTCGTCATCGGCCTCGGCGGTGGCTCGGTGATGGATGTGGCGAAACTCGTCGCCGCACTCTGGAATTCCAGCCAGACGCTTGAGGATGTGGCAGGACCGAACAGGGTCGCAGGGCGCGACACCAGGCTCGTCCAGATCGCCACCACCGCCGGAACCGGCTCGGAAGCCGGGATTCGCTCGCTCATCACCGATCCCGTCAAGGGCAGCAAGGTCGCGGTCGAAAGCCCTCATCTGATTGCCGATTTCGCGGTGCTCGATCCGGAACTCACGTATTCCGTGCCATCAGCTGTGACAGCGGCGACGGGGGTGGATGCCATGGCGCATTGCGTGGAGGCTTTCACCAATCGCAAGGCCCATCCGATGATCGACGGTTTTGCCCGCATGGGCTTTTCGCTGGTGGGCAAATATCTGGCGCGCGCCGTTCGCGACGGCGCTGATACCGAAGCCCGCGAAGGAATGATGCTCGCCTCCTACTATGGCGGCATCTGCCTTGGCCCGGTCAATACGGCGGCGGGTCACGCCATCGCCTATCCGCTCGGCACGCTTCTCAACCTGCCGCACGGGTTGGCAAACGCTATCGTCTTCCCGCATGTTCTGGCTTTCAACCAGCACGCCGTTTCGGCAAAGACGGCGGAGGTGGCCGGAGCGCTTGGGCTTCGCGAGCATCTTTCATCCGATGATCTTCGCAAGGCAGCGACAGATTTCTGCGCCGGCCTCGGCATTGAAATGTCCCTTGCGCGGCACGGGGCAAGCGAAACCGACCTTCCCCGTTATGCGCAAGACGCTCACGCAATCCGCCGGCTGATGGACAACAATCCCGTCGATATGAGCCTTGATGACGTGCTCGGCATTTACCGCCGCGCTTTCTAATCGAAAGTCCGGTGCGCTATCGCGCGCACCGGCTCGCCGTCACTTCCCTCAATCCGTATGCGAAGACTCGAAGAGGCGGTCACGTGATCCCGTCAGATGGTCGTGCATCAGCCGCCGCGCGGCCTCGGCATCTCCTTCGGCAATCGCCACCGCAATCGCCTCGTGCTCGGCAAACACGCGGGTAAGGCCGGATGCCTCGCGCTTCACCGACATGCCGTGAAACTTCATTCCCACCGCAATGTGGTCCTTGAGAGCCTCCATCGCAGTGGAGAAATAGCTATTCCGTGCCGCCCGCGCGATGGCAAGGTGGAACTGATAATCGGCATCCTCACGGTGGGACTGGCGATTGGTGGCGTCCCGCATCAGCTCGAGCGCCTTTTTGATTGCGACGAGCCTCTCGCCATCATGCCGCAAGGCCGCCGCCGCCGCAGCTGCCGGCTCCAGAGTCAGCCTGAATTCATAACAGTTCAGCAGGTCAGCGACATTTTCGAGCTGGCCGAAGCCCAGCGGCTCGCGCAGGCCGAATGCCCGCACATAGCTGCCGGAACCCCTTCGCGAATAGATGAACCCCTGTTCGCGCAGCCGCCGAAGCGCCTCGCGGACCACCGGTCGCGACACTTCGAATTCCATGGCGAGTTCATGTTCGGTCGGAAGCCGTTCATCCGGCTTGTAGGCGCCGGATTTGATCGCCCGGTGCATTCTCTCGAAAATAATGTCCGGAAGTGCCTTGCGCGCCGTTTCTTTCATCAGCCCCATCTGGTCAGCTTTCTCCAGCGTCATTTTCGCCAAGCATCATTTTCGCAATCCGTTTCAACGTGTCAGCTTGCCCAAAACCACCTGACTTCGCAATGATACATTGGTCGCCGGACCAGCCGACACCAAGACCGGGCAGGCACTCGCCGGCAAGGCGCAGACGCGATACCCCCATGGCAAGCAGCACCGCTTCGGCCGTGGCGCCGCCGGACAAAAGCAACGTGTCGGTCCCGGTGGTGAAAAGCGGCACGACGCCATACGCCAGCTGGTCTGAAACCTCGAGCGGGGAAAGATCTTCCGCCCCTTGCGTCGCGTAAACGAGCGTCAGGCTGGAACGAGCATGCGCGTGAAACGGCACGACGCCATTGGGTGCATCGGTGACCGATACCAACCCCGTTCCTTTAAGGATTTCAATTTGTTCAACGGTGATCGGGTCGCGCGAACCTATGACGAAAAGCCCCTTACCCGCGGGAATAGATGCCGCTTCGGGCACCGCCTGCGCTGTCATCATTTCGGCCAGCGCCTCGGCCAGCCCTCGCGCGCCCACCAGAAGATCAACCCCGTTTGCGCGCCCGGCAAGCAAAGCCTCCCTGATGTCCGCATGCGATAGGGTGTCTGGTATTGCGCAGCGGCTGGCGTGACCGCCCAGTCTTTCATGAACCGAAATCGTGCCGTCAACGCCAAAGCCGGACACGGAACCGTCTACGACGATGCGTCCAAAATCCGGAATGGCTGGCGCTACAAGCGCATGCCGATAGGAAACAGCATCCATTTCCGCGGCGATATGTCCTTTCAGGCGGGAATCGATCTTCTTGAACAGAACTGTATCGGCCGGAACCAGTGCCATCAGTTCCTGCGTGCGGCGGCGGGCTTCATCCGCCTTGCCATCCCGACAACCCAGATTGACGCTGAGGACGGCCGGCGCATCGGCCACCGCTGCACGGACGCCGTCAAGACCAATCGCAACTTCAGTCGAAAGCCCACGCCCGGCGAAGGGGGCGGCCGCATCAAGCGCACCGGTCAGGTCATCGGAAAAAATCAACAGCACGGGCGAAACCTTAAGAAAAGTTGTAATGTTTTCCTTCGATAAATTTATTTATAATCAATAGATAAATGGATGTGAATAACAAAAACAACACGACAGCTCGATTAGCCGCACCGACACATGTCGTCGTCATCGGCGAAAGACGGCAGGGAGAGGTTGATCGCTAGACGAACCGGAAAGGCAGGCCTGAGATGAGCGCTTTGACAAAGCGCTTCTTCTGAAAGCGGCCGTTCAGCGAAACGCGCGGCAACAGCATCGGCTTTTCAAGGCTATCGGCCCCAAGAATACCGGCCTGCGTGGTAACAGCTACGGGAAATCCCGCATCAAACACCGCTTTCGCCTCGCGTTCTCCCACGGCCTTTATCCAGCCATAGGGATAGGAAAAGGACCTCGGTCGACGGCCGACATAGGTCTCCACCCGTCTTGTCGATTCCTCGATTTCGTATGCCAGACGCGCCGCATCGATCTTGCGCATGTTCACATGCATCATGGTATGCGCGCCGAGATGGACCAGGGGATCGCTCGACAGCGCCTTGAGTTCGGCCGCATCCATGACGAGTTTTTCCACGATCGCGATCGGATCGATACCATGTTGCCCCGCGACACGGTCGATCCTCTCCACCGCCTCGTCCTCCGCGAATATCTGGACGAAGTTTTCCAGACGCGCAAAGGCTTCCGCTTTTTGTGGAAGGCTGCCGGATTTAATCTGCTCCGGCCCTGTCCCGAAATCGAATTCAAAGGACGTGGCTTTCTGCGTCAGCGTGGCAGTGGTTTCCCACCACACGCTACGCGTCCGCTCCACAAAACCCGGCGTGATGAAAATCGTATAGGGAACAGCATATTTCCGGAAAATCGGTGCAGCATATTCGGCATTGTTGCGATAGCCGTCATCAAGCGTGAAAGCGCAGAACGACCGTTTCTCGGAACTATCGGCGAGCAGGCCCGGCAGATCGTGCAGATGAACGGGAACGAGACCACATTCGAGCGCCGCCTCTATCGCCTCTTCCAGAAATTGTGGCGTGATCGACAAGTGTGCATTCGGCGCAAAAGCTGACGCTTCCTCGTCCGGACGAACATGGTGCAGCGTGAAGATCACGCCACGCCCGGCAAGAGCCGGAAAAGCCGCACGAACCGCCGGCAGGGAAGCTATCTCCAGCCCCGCCCTTATGACCCCATATTTCAGAGAGCGTTTTACCGACCGCAAAAACACCATTACCGATTACCGCAACTTCAAACCGGGCAGAACCCGTTTTTTGATGACTCTCCAGACCGTGAGCGGCAGGTCGATAAGGCCCGGCAAAGGATCGTTCGCCGCAAAAGCCGCCCAGCTGCGGATTGTGCGCAGAGAGGCGACATAGTCCCCAATTCCCGCCTGTCCCCGTCGATTCAACGTCAATGCGGCAATGGCATCACGGACAAGATAGGACCATGACACACCTTGCCGCGCATCTAGCATCTGGCCGCGCGGCATGTCGTTGGCAACCTGCCACAGCAGCGCGCCGAGATCGATGCCGGCCGCTGAACACAGGCCAAACCACGACCATGGGCGCGGATTGACATCGAGAAGTTTCAGCGATCCATCCCTGCCATCCCGCTTGAACTCTACCTCGACCAGCCCGCTGTGACCGGCCGATTTCAATATTTTCCTTGCCGCATCGATCGCTTGAGGGTTGTCGACAACCTCGACACAGGTGCTGGTGTAACCAAAATCGACGGGATACTGACGCAGGCGTCGGGCGGTGAATTCTGCAACAGGCTCGCCATCGCGCCAGAGCGCCGCATAGGAAAACTGGCTTTCTCCCCCGCCGGGAATGAGCTCCTGCACGACGACATTGCCCGCGCCGATCTCGCCGCTCGCAGCGGCAAAAGCGGCTTTCAGGGCCTGCCTGTCATCGGCGCGGATAACCTTCGCCCGGGAAATCGCGGTATCGCCGCCGCCCATATTCGGCTTCAGGATAACGGGAAACGTCACGTCCAGCGCATCGGCGTCATCGGACGAGGCTATGGCATAGGTCCGGGGGAAGCTGACACCGAGTTCCGCCGCGCGTTTGTAGAGCAGCGGTTTCTCGCACAACCATTGAAGGGAGGACCAATCAGGCAGGACGATTTTGTAAAGGGCGGAAAGCTCATCGCGATGTTGTGAAACGAGCTGAACCTCGCCATCCCCTGATGGCACCAGAAGACACCCTTTCAGATGATGCTTGTCTGCCATATCGCGTAAAAACGCCATCGCCCCTGCATCAAGAGGACCGGACCAGCGGATCGTGTTCTTCACGAAACGCGACCAGCCCGGCAGCGGTGAATCATGGGTGATATAGTGCACAGGCACATCAAGGGCGCCAAGGCTGCGGGCAAGGGCAAGCGTGCCGTGAGCGCCACCAACAATAACAACACCTGGAATGGTCACAGCCTGATCCCCGCCCTATTCCATACCTTGATCGCAAAAATTGATAAATAAATTGGATATTTCTAAAGTATTGCGCGTTCGGAGATCGAATTGGCGGAGCCGAAGAGCCTCATGCTCTTTCGGCTGCCTGCGAACGGTTGGAAGGTTGCTTCGAAGGCAAGCGCCTTACGCCTCTTTGCGCACAGGGCGCGGCTCGCCTTTGTCATCCACCGCTACCATGATGAAGACGGCCTCCGTAACCTTTTCCCGGGAATCCTGATAGTGCCTGCGGGTCCAGGCCTCGATCTTGAGCGTGACGGAGGTGCGCCCAACCTTTTCGATCCTGGTATAGACACACAATGTATCGCCGATCTTGACCGGTTTCTTGAAGACGATTTCATGAACCGCCACTGTGACGGTACGCCCGCCTGCCACATCATTGGCGCGGACGAAGGCGGCAAGGTCCATCTGCGACATCACCCAACCGCCGAAAATGTCGCCGGCCGGATTGGCGTCAGCCGGCATGGCAAGCGTTCTGAGCGTGAGTTCCATATCGGCGGGCGGTTGCTGTTCCATATCAAATTCCTTTCAAGAACCTCCCGCCGCCGGATTTAAACAACCGCGCCCGCTCAGCCAATAGCCGATTTTTCGCGGCAGCCCTTCCAAAACAGCAAGGAATCACGAAGCCATCGTAAGCTTCGGTTAACCATGATGCGGCACGATTCCAAAAAACCGCGAGGGCGTGCGAATGGCCTATGACTGGAGTGGAAACAATAAGATACAGCAGCGCTACGACCGTATCATTCTCGCTGTTGCCAGCGTCATCGCCATCAGCCTGGCGACCGGCACCTTTGTTCTGCGCTCGCAGATGGAGCCGGACGGCACCATAAGCCTTGCCAAACAGCAACGGCTGGACCTCGAAAAATGGCATTTGCGGCTTTGATCCGCACGATGAGGTCAACAGAAGCATAGCCATGCGGCTTATTTCGGAGCGATATCCGGCTTTACGGTATTTTCCTTCATGGGGGCATGGTCCAGATGGGCCAAAGCCGGGGTAAGAACCGACAGAAATGTCTCTGATCTGCCGATATAGATAATCGCTACGCCGTCGATCCCATTCAAAACCTCCGCCAGCGTATCCTGTGTCTGTTTTTCCAGCCCTTCCAGCAAATCGTCGATGACGATGAATTTCGGCTTCAACAACAGGGCATTGGCGATCCTGATGCTGGCCTGTTCATCCGAATCCAGCTTCTTGTCCCAGCGAATGTGTTCATCAAGTCGGGGCGCCATTTCACCGAGACCGCACGCGGTCAGCGCCGCGACATAGTCTGCCTCCGCAAACCGCTGGGGCGCGCGTGGATAGGCCAGAATTTCGCGCAGCGTACCTGTTGGCAAATAGCCGTGCTGGGCAATGAAAAGCGTGTCGGACTGTTCGGGCATTTCTATCCTGCCCTGCCCCCATGGCCACAGGCCGGCCATGGCGGCAAACAGCAGCCGCCGGTTCACGCCCTGTTCGCCATTGATCATCAGACGATCACCCCGCCCGATTTCAACCTCGGCCTCACGCAGCCGGAAACCACGCTCCAGATCCTGCCCGCCAGCATCACGGCAGATAGTCACCGACCTAAGGCGGATTTTTTCATTGTCGGCACTTCGTTGGAGATCGATTGCGAGGCCGTGCTGTTCAACGCTGTCCATCTGGATCAGAGCGTTGCGGAACACCGAAACACGCTGCAACGTCGCCTTCCAGCTGGCAATCGGCCCGAAATTGTCGATATACCAGCGAAGTGCGGTATTGACCTGGTTGAAGGCGCCGACGGCCATCATCAGCCCGCCGAAGGTGAGGTTGCCGGAAAAATAAACTGGTGCTGCGATAAGAATGGGCGCCACAACCGCCAACCAGCCGTAGCCCGACGACACCCAGGTCAGATGCGTCATTGCTAAAGCGAGCCCGCGGATTACGCCGAGCACGGCATCGATATCGACGCCGATCCGCCGCCGCTCGTTTTTTTCACCACGCGCAAGCGCAATCGCCGCCAGATTTTCGCTGGCCCGCATCAGGGAAAAGCGTAGTTCGGCCTCTTTTGAATAACGTTCAGCATTCAGGCCGACCAGACGATAGCCGACAAGGTTGCTGAGCAGGGACGCCGAGCCCGCATAAAGGATCGCCGCCCAGACCATGTATCCGGGAATCGCGACCGGATCGCCGTTGATCGTGATGGAAAAGCCTGCCGACAATGTCCACAGAACGCCGATGAAGCTGATGAGCAGGATCGTCGCATTCACAAGGCCGATGGAAAGCGCCGTGCTGCTTTCCGCAAGGTTGCGGACATCGTCGTGCAAACGCTGGTCCGGATTGATCGCAATCGTGCCGAAACCGGCAAGGCGGGCGGCGCGCCCCGGTTTCAGCCACTGGTCCACCATATCCTTGGCAAGACCCTCGCGCATGTTCAGCGCCGTCATCTGGTTAAGCCAGGTCTGAATGACATTGAGAAGCAACAACAGCCCAGCAATGATCGCGAAGACTTCGAGCTGATGGAGGAAGGCGTCAAGATCGCGCCGCTCCAGCGCATTGTAAAACGGCGCGTTCCACTCATTGAGCCTGATCTGCCCGTAAGCGGTGAGCAATATCACCGTGAGCAGGGCAATCGACAGCAATATCAGCCGGTTGCGAACCGGCGACGTCCAGAAGGCATTGCCCATCATGCGCAGTTGTGAACGAAAATCGAGATCGAAGCCCGAAAGGTTCGCCGCACTCTTGCGCTGATCGTCGGTCACCGTTGTTGCCATTCATTCCATTCCGAAACGTCAGTCGGCAAAGAAAGCGGTTTGCGATCCTGCACCTTGCGATGCCCAGCAATAACACGCCGTTCAACCTTGTCCACAACCGCGGAGAAATCCCCAGGGAGACAATTAAAAAGCCGCGGCAATTCTTCGCGCCGGCAAACATCGGCGCCTCGGCCAACAATGAGGTTGCCTCCGGAAATGATCCTTGCTTTCTTTTCCTGCATTGCACAAAATCCAAATAATTTCAGAGGGGCGGACAAACCGCATAAACCGGAAAACCGGGCAAGGCAGATTAATGGCGATCAAAGCGAGCATCTATCATCTGACGCATTATAAATACGACAATCCGGTTCGCCTTGGACCGCAAATCATAAGATTGAAGCCCGCCTCGCACTCCAGAACCCATGTTATCAGCCATTCTCTCAAGGTTTCACCGTCCAATCATTTCGTGAACCTTCAACAGGACCCATACGGCAATTATCTCGCCCGTTTCGTTTTTCCCGAGCCGGCGACGGAATTTAAGATCGAGGTCGATCTTGTCGCCGATATGACGGTTTACAATCCGTTCGATTTCTTCGTTGAGGAAGAGGCGACCAAGTGGCCGTTCGATTATCCGCAGGAGCTGCGGGAAGATCTGTCCATCTACATGAAACCGGAACCGACCGGCCCCCTGCTTTCCGCCTTCATGGCCACCGTGGACCACACACCCGGGCAGCCGACGGTGGATATGGTCGTTGGCCTCAATGCCCGTCTGCAGCAGGAAATCGGTTACGTCATCCGCATGGAACCGGGTGTTCAGACGCCTGAAGAAACGCTGGCTTCCGGCAAGGGTTCATGCCGCGACACCAGCTGGCTGTTCGTCCAGATCTTGAGACATCTCGGCCTTGCCGCACGTTTCGTGTCGGGATACCTCATCCAGCTGACACCGGATCTCAAGGCATTGGATGGCCCGTCAGGGACAGAGGTCGATTTCACCGATCTGCATGCCTGGGCCGAGGTCTATATGCCGGGCGCCGGCTGGGTCGGTCTCGACCCCACTTCGGGGCTTTTGACCGGCGAGAGCCATATTCCGCTGGCGGCAACGCCGCATTTCCGCAATGCCGCACCGATTTCCGGCGGTTATTTCGGCGAGGCCAATACGGAATTCGCTTTCGACATGCAGGTTCGGCGCGTTGCCGAGACCCCGCGCATCACCAAACCCTTCTCCGATGAGAGCTGGGAGAGCCTCAATGCACTCGGCGAAAAGGTCGATCAGGTTCTGAACGCCCATGACGTCAGGCTGACCATGGGCGGCGAGCCGACCTTCGTTTCCATCGACGATTTCGAATCCGAGGAATGGAATACCGGCGCTGTTGGACCGACGAAACGCGAAAAAGCGGACGTGTTGATCCGCCGCCTGCGCGAACGTTTCGCGCCCGGCGGCTTCCTGCACTACGGGCAGGGAAAATGGTATCCGGGCGAAAGCCTGCCGCGTTGGACATTTTCGCTCTACTGGCGAAAGGACGGTCTGCCGATCTGGCAGAACCCTGCGCTGATTGCCGAAGAAGGTGCAAATACCGGTGTTGCGGCCGACGACGCGCAAAAGCTACTGAGCGGTATCGCCACTCATCTCGGTGTGGAGCCGGATCTGGTGCTTCCGGCCTATGAGGATCCGGCCGAATGGATCATCAAGGAAGGTAGTCTTCCCGAAAATGTCGATCCGTCCAACTCGAAACTGAAGGACCCGGAAGAACGCAATCGCCTTGCCCGCGTGTTCGAACGCGGGCTGACGACACCGACGGGTTATATTCTTCCGGTGCAGGCGTGGAACGCCAAGCCCACCACAGACAAACGCTGGGTCAGCGAGAAATGGAAAACACGGCGCGGCAAGATTTTCCTCGTTCCGGGTGATAGCCCGGTAGGTTACCGCCTGCCGCTTGGCACCCTGCCCCATGTGCCGCCATCCGCCTATCCTTATATCCATGAAGCTGACCCTTCGATCCCGCGAGGGCCGCTTCCCGAGAAATTCCAGCCCTCCGGACGCACCATGCCGGAAGCGTCTTTCCATGCGGATGAGGCATCCGGCCAGGAACGCATCGAGCAGACGCTTGGTGAAATCGGCGGCGCGGTGCGCACAGCCATGTCGGTGGAACCGCGCGATGGACGGCTCTGCGTCTTCATGCCGCCTGTCGAACGCATCGAGGATTATCTGGAACTGGTCGCAGCGGCAGAAGCGGCAGCGGCCGAGCTCGGGCTGCCCGTCCATATCGAAGGTTATGCTCCACCGCATGACGAGCGTATCAATGTCATCCGTGTCGCGCCCGATCCCGGCGTCATCGAGGTCAACATCCACCCGGCCGCAAGCTGGAAGGATTGTGTCGACATCACCACGGCGGTCTATGAAGAGGCGCGACAGACGCGTCTGGGCGCTGACAAATTCATGATCGATGGTCGTCACACCGGCACCGGTGGTGGCAACCATGTGGTCGTGGGCGGGGCCAACCCGAATGACAGCCCTTTCCTGCGCCGTCCCGACCTTCTGAAAAGCCTTGTCTTGCACTGGCAGCGGCACCCGTCGCTTTCCTACCTGTTCTCCGGCCTGTTCATCGGACCGACGAGTCAGGCGCCCCGCATCGACGAAGCCCGCCACGACAGTCTTTACGAACTGGAGATCGCGCTGGCGCAGGTGCCTGCCCCTGGCCAGGGTGCGCCGCCGCTGCCATGGCTGGTCGACCGCCTGTTCCGCAACCTCCTGACGGATGTGACGGGCAACACCCACCGCGCCGAAATCTGCATCGACAAGCTGTTTTCTCCGGATGGGCCGACCGGCCGCCTTGGCCTTGTGGAGTTCCGCGGCTTCGAAATGCCGCCGAATGCCCGCATGTCGCTCGCCCAGCAATTGCTGGTGCGCGCCCTCATCGCCCGTTTCTGGAAAAACCCCGCCGCCGGCAAATTCGTGCGCTGGGGCACGGCACTTGCAGACCGATTCATGCTGCCGCACTACATCTGGGCGGACTTTATGGACGTGCTCGGAGACCTGAGGGAAAATGGCTTCGACCTGAAGCCGGAATGGTTCACAGCCCAGCAGGAGTTCCGTTTCCCCTTCTTCGGTGAGGTGGAATACGAAGGCGCGAAGCTGGAATTGCGCCAGGCTCTGGAGCCCTGGCATGTTATGGGCGAACAGGGTGCCATCGGGGGAACCGTGCGTTTTGTCGACAGCTCCGTCGAGCGTATGCAGGTCCGCCTCGAAACCTCCAACCCTGCGCGCTATACCGTGGCGTGCAACGGTCGCGCCGTTCCGCTAACTCCGACGGAAAACCGAAGCGTTGCGGTGGCCGGTGTTCGTTTCAAGGCGTGGCAGCCCTCTTCCGGCCTGCATCCCGTTCTGCCGGTCAATTCGCCCTTGACCTTTGACATTTATGATACATGGTCGGGACGATCGATCGGCGGATGCATCTACCATGTTGCTCATCCGGGTGGTCGCAATTACGAGACCTTTCCCGTCAACGGCAACGAGGCCGAGGCACGCCGCCTTGCCCGTTTCGAACCATGGGGACATACGGCCGGGCAATATCCGTTGATGGCGGAAACCGTGTCGCCAGAATTTCCGCTGACGCTCGATCTGCGCCGGCCATACGGAGTGTAAATTGTCCAAAGCCCCGGCCACGGAACGCAAGACGGAAACGAGCGCGCAATCGCGCGGGCTTGACTACTCCACCTTGCCCGGCGTGGCCGATGAGATGCTCGATACCAACGGCAAGGTCAGACCGGTCTGGAAAACCCTGCTCGGTGCCCTGTCGCGCATGTCGGAACGCGAACTGCATGAGCGCTTTGCCCGCACCGACCGCTATCTGCGCGATGCGGGCGTGTTTTACCGCGATTACAGCAAGGGCAGCAGCGAAAGAAACTGGCCGATCTCCCATATTCCGGTGCTGATCGACGACAAGGAATGGACGGTTCTTTCCGAAGGGCTTAAACAGCGCGCCAATCTTCTGGAAGCCATGGTCGCCGATTTTTACGGCGAAAACCGGCTGGTGAAGGAAGGTTACGTACCGCCGGCACTGATCGCTTCCAATCCGGAATATCTGCGGCCGATGGTCGGCGTAAAACCTGCAAGCGGCCATTATCTGCATTTCTGCTCGTTCGAGATTGGACGTGGACCTGATGGCAACTGGTGGGTACTTGCCGACAGGACACAGGCGCCTTCCGGCGCAGGTTTTGCGCTGGAAAACCGGGTGGCGACCACGCGCGCGCTTTCCGACATCTATGCCGAAACCCATGTTCACCGTCTCGCTTCATTCTTCGGCGCTTTCCGCGACACCTTGCAGTCGCACAGAAAACATCCGGATGACCGCATCGCGGTGCTGACGCCCGGCCCCGCCAACGAAACCTATTTCGAACACGCCTATATCGCCCGCTATCTCGGCTTCATGCTGCTAGAGGGTGAGGATCTGACCGTGGTCAACGGCCGCGTGATGGTAAGGACCGTGGCCGGACTGAAACCGATCGGCGTGCTTTGGCGGCGCCTCGATGCCTCCTATTCCGATCCGCTGGAACTGAACCAGCAATCCCACATCGGTACGCCCGGCATGGTGCAGGCGCTGCGCAATGAAGCACTGACAATCGTCAACGCGCTCGGCACCGGCATTCTCGAAACACGGGCCCTGCTATCCTTCATGCCGCGCGTCTGTCGCCACCTGCTTGGCGAAGACCTGAAACTGCCATCCATCGCGACCTGGTGGTGCGGACAGGAATCCGAGCGCCGCCACGTTGCCGGCAATATCGAGGGCATGGTCATCGGCCCGGCCTATTCCCGGCTGCCCTTCTTCGAAGACAACGGTCAGTCCGTGCTCGGCTCGTCCTTACGTGAAACGGCGAAGGAATCGATCAGCGACTGGCTCGCTTCCGATGGCCACAGGCTTGTCGGCCAAGAGGTTGTGACGCTTTCCACCACGCCGGCCTATATCGACAACAAGCTCGTGCCGCGCCCGATGAGCCTTCGCGTTTTTGCCGCCCGCACCCAGGATGGCTGGCAGATCATGCCGGGCGGCTTTGCGCGGATCGGCAGCAGCAACGATGTATCGGCCATCGCCATGCAATCAGGCGGCAGTGCCGCGGATGTCTGGATCGTCAGCGACAAGCCGGTGGAACGCACCACGCTTTTACCGGCGGAAGAAAGCTTCACCCGCAATATGCCGGGCAGCCTGCCAAGCCGTGCGGCGGACAATCTCTTCTGGCTCGGCCGCTATATCGAACGTTCGGAAGGCGCATTGCGCATCTTGCGCGCCTGGCACGGACGTTATGCCGAATCCGCCGACCCACGTCAGCCCTTGCTTGCGCATGTGACGCGTTATCTCGAAGCGCTGGATGTGGAAATGAACGATGCCGTGCCGGAAAGCCTGCTGAACAACATCAACAGCGCGCTCTATTCCGCCAGCAACATCCGAGACCGTTTTTCGCCGGACGGATGGCTTGCGCTGAATGACCTTGCCAAGACTGCCCGTCGGTTCCACGCAAAGGTTTCGCCGGGCGACGACGCGACCCATGCCATGACGATCCTCCTTCGCAAGCTTGCGGGCTTCGCCGGTCTCGTGCACGAAAACATGTATCGTTTCACCGGCTGGCGTTTCCTGTCGATCGGCCGCTATCTCGAGCGTGGCCTGCATATGACAAGGCTTCTCGGCCACATGACCGGACCGGATGCGCCAGATGGATCCTATGACATGCTGCTCGAAATCGGTGACAGCGTCATGACCCATCGCCGCCGATACAATGTCAGCACGGCGGGTCTGACCGTCACCGATCTTCTGGCGCTCGATCCGCTCAACCCACGGTCCATCCTGTTTCAGCTGAACGAGATTCGTACTGAGGTGGAGCAGCTGCCGAACGCCTTTACGAACGGCCAGATGTCGCCCTTTTACCGCGAGGCAATGCGGCTGCATTCCGGCCTTGCCGTCATGACGCCGGAAAACATGAACGGCGCGATCTACCGCCAGCTCGAAACGGACATGGAACATCTCTCCGATGTTCTGGCCCAGACATATCTCGGATAACCCGATGCTTTATGACCTTTCCCTGCATATGGGTTACACCTACGACACGCCGGCCCATGGCGCGCGCCACATCATCCGCGTGCTACCCCTTTCGATCCCGGGCCGTCAGCGCTTCATCGCCGGCACCATCGATGTTTCGCCGGTGCCGGAAGAACGGGCGGTCTTTGAAGATTTCTTTCATCAATCGGCCACCTCAGTGCATCTGCGCGCACCGCACGAAAAGCTGGATATCCGCATGCAGGCGCGTGTGATGGTGGAGGCACCTGCGCTGACGGCAGATTTTTCACCCGAGCTTTCACGCCTGCCGCAAGACCTTGCCGACGTCTGGTCGGTCGACTTCCAGTCACCGCATCACTTCATCGGCGCCAGCCCGAGACTGGGGACGGATACGGCGATATCGGCCTATGCGCGGGAATTGCTGAAGCCCGGAATGACCATTCGCGAAATCGCACTCTCGATGTGCAAACGCATACACAAGGACTTCACCTATGACGGTGAAGCGACGACTGTCGATACGACACCGTCGGAAGCCTTCAAGCTGAAACGCGGCGTATGCCAGGACTTTTCGCATATCATGATCATGGCGCTGCGCAGCCTCGGCATTCCCGCCGGTTACGTCAGCGGCTTCCTGCGCACCATCCCCCCGCCGGGCAAGGAACGTCTGGAAGGTGCCGATGCGATGCATGCCTGGGTTCGCGTATGGTGCGGTGAGGCCGCCGGTTATCTGGAGCTCGACCCCACCAACGATATCGTTGCCGGCAGCGACCATATCGTCGTTGGCTATGGCCGGGACTATTCCGATGTCGCGCCGGTGATCGGCGTATTGAAGAGCTACGGCAACCAGCAGATCAAACAGGCCGTCGACGTCATTCCCGTCCAGTAATGATACATTACGTGTTATTATGAGCATACTCGAATTAATACTTGAAAAACTGCACCAATTTGAACGACGTATAAAATTTAACCGTCTACATTAGTGGATTCTACATCGTTTGCGGGTTTCCTGCGCTCAGTCTAATGTTCTAATTAGTGAGCCCGTTATGATCTCCTCCGCATATCAAAAAATGACGCGCCGTTTCCTTGCCGATACGGGCGGCAATTTTGGCATGATGACGGCAATATTGCTGCCGGTGCTGCTTGGTTTTGCCGGAGCCGGCATGGAGCTGGCGAATGTGATGCAGGTGAAAGCGGACCTGCAGAACACGGCGGATTCGGCGGCTCTCGCGGCGGCGACCGAGGCCCGCTTGAAAGAAGGCGCTCTGACGGACGAACAAATCAAGGAAATCGCCAAGGCCTTCATCGCCAGCCAGATGGAAAAGACCCTGACCGAGGAGGAGAAGAAGGCGCTCGAGAAAAACTCTCCAGTCAATATTGGCACAACGGACGATGCGCGCGGCAAGACCTACACCATCCAGACCACGATAAACTACCAGATGCAGCTTAATCCGCTCTTGGGGTTCTTCGGGGCGAAAACACTCGACCTTGCCGCGACAGGCACTGCGGTAAGCACTGTCAACAAGGGCGCGCCGATCTCCATGTATCTGGTGCTCGACCGCTCGGGTTCGATGTCCTTCAAGACCGATACGGTCGATACAAGTAAGATCGCGTGCCCGGTCTATACCGAGAAGAACTGGGGACAGAGTGAGGCCCGCGCCACGTCCCAGCCATGCTATGTAACCAAGATCGCATCACTTAAGACTGCGGTGAACTTCCTCGTCGATACACTGAACCAAGCGGACCCGACATATCAGAACGGCACATCCGAACTCGTGCGACTCGGTGCCGTTGCCTACAACAGTAACGCATTCGCAGCGCAGGCAATTACCTGGGGCACCCGGACGGGGCAAAAATATGTGACGGATATTCCGGAATATCCCACCGGTGGCACGGATGCCTCAGCAGCGATGCGCGCGGCAACGGCGGCGCTTGTCAAGACGAATATCACCGAGGCGAACCAACATACCAAAAAAGGCAATGAGTCATTCGAGCGATACATCGTACTGATGACCGACGGCGAGATGAACAGCACCACCATAGACAGCAATGTGCGAGCCACCTGTAAGACCGCGAAGGCCGAGGGAATCAAGATTTTTACGGTAGCGTTCATGGCCCCACCAGAAGGCAAGAAGTTGCTGCAATTTTGTGCATCCAGCGCCGAAAACTATTATGAGCCCGAAAGCAAGGAGCAGATCGTTACCGCCTTCGGGCAAATTGCCCGCAAGGCTGCCGGCAGTTTGGCAACGCTGACCAATTAACAGAAAATCAAGCCAGCATCCCCCGGAAACGACCCCGCTTCCGGGGAGCGATGTTCCCGGGGCGACCTTGCCGGGTTGCATGGCTGGCACGGCGTGCGCGGCAGGTGACAGCGCCGGCGACACATGGCATAGGAGAGCCGCTCCCATTCACAGGCCCCTGTCATGATCCGCATCGAAAATATCAGCAAGTCGAACAGTCACCGCATTCTCTACATCGAGGCCTCCGCTGCGCTCAATCGCGGCGAGAAGATCGGCCTTGTCGGCCCCAACGGTTCTGGCAAGACCACGCTGTTCCGAATGATGACCGGCGAGGAACAGCCCGACGAGGGACAGGTCGTCGTCGAAAAGGGCATGACGGTCGGTTATTTCAACCAGGACGTCGGCGAAATGTCTGGCCGTTCCGCCGTGGCCGAAGTCATGGAAGGCGCCGGCCCGGTCAGCGAAGTCGCAGCCGAACTCCGGCAGCTGGAAGCCGCCATGTCCGATCCCGACCGGATGGACGAAATGGACGCCATCATCGAGCGTTACGGCGAAGTGCAGGCGCGGTATGAAGAACTGGACGGCTACGCGCTGGAGGGCCGCGCGCGCGAGGTTCTGGACGGGCTGAGCTTCAGTCAGGAAATGATGGATGGCGACGTCGCCAAACTTTCCGGCGGCTGGAAGATGCGCGTAGCGCTCGCCCGCATCCTTCTGATGCGCCCGGACGTGATGCTGCTCGACGAACCATCGAACCATCTCGATCTCGAAAGCCTGATCTGGCTCGAAGATTTTCTGAAGAACTACGACGGCGCGCTTTTGATGACCTCGCACGACCGCGAATTCATGAACCGCATCGTTACCAAGATCATCGAAATTGACGCTGGCAACCTCACCACCTATTCCGGCGACTACGGCTTTTACGAACAGCAGCGTGCGCAGAACGAAAAGCAGCAGCAGGCGCAGTTCGAACGCCAGCAGGCGATGCTCGCCAAGGAAATCAAGTTCATCGAGCGCTTCAAGGCGCGTGCCTCGCATGCCTCACAGGTGCAGAGCCGCGTCAAGAAACTCGAAAAGATTGACCGCGTCGAGCCGCCCAAGCGGCGCCAGACGGTCGCTTTCGAATTTGCGCCGGCGCCGAGATCTGGCGAAGATGTCGTCGCGCTGAAGAAAGTGAACAAGGCCTATGGCAGCCGCACGATCTATGGCGAACTGGACTTCATGGTGCGGCGCAAGGAGCGCTGGTGCATCATGGGCGTCAATGGTGCCGGAAAATCCACCTTGCTGAAACTCGTGACTGGCACGACCACGCCGGATTCCGGCAATGTCACTCTCGGCGCCAGCGTCAAGCTTGGTTATTTCGCCCAGCACGCCATGGATGTTCTGGATGGCGACAGCACCATTCTGGAATGGCTGGAGGAACGTTTCCCGAAAGCCGGGCAGGCACCGCTGCGCGCCCTTGCCGGCTGCTTCGGTTTTTCCGGTGACGATGTGGAGAAGCGCTGCCGCGTTTTGTCCGGCGGTGAGAAGGCCCGTCTGGTCATGGCTGCCATGCTGTTCGACCCGCCGAATTTCCTCGTGCTGGACGAGCCGACGAACCATCTCGACCTCGACACCAAGGAAATGCTGATCAAGGCCCTGTCGGAATATGAAGGCACGATGCTTTTCGTTTCGCATGACCGCCATTTCCTGGCCGCCCTTTCCAACCGGGTGCTGGAACTGACGCCTGACGGTATCCACCAATTTGGCGGCGGATATACGGAATATGTAGAAAGCACCGGACAGGAAGCGCCGGGCCTGCGCAGCTGAGGCAGCTTGACGGACGTATGAGACGCAGAATTCCCGGGACAGGTTTCATCTTTTAACGTTTGCAGAGCGGATCGGTGGACTAACAAATGCAACTTAAAGACTGCTACAATTTCCACGATTTTCGCCGAATGGCAAAACAGCGTCTTCCCGGACCGATCTTCAACTACATCGACGGTGCTGCCGACGATGAGGTGACGTACCGGAGAAACACGACCGCCTTCGACAATTGCGATCTCGTTCCCGACGTGTTGAGGGGCGTGGCCGATGTGGACATGTCTGTCACCGTCATGGGGCAGAAGCTGGCGATGCCGGTCTATTGTTCCCCGACGGCGCTTCAGCGTCTCTTCCACCATCAGGGGGAGCGGGCGGTTGCGGCCGCAGCCGGAAAATTCGGCACGATGTTCGGCGTTTCTTCACTCGGCACCACCAGCCTCGAGGAAGCGCGCCGGATCAGCGGCGGCCCACAGGTCTATCAGTTTTATTTCCACAAGGACCGTGGTCTCAACCGCGATATGATGGCGCGCGCCAAGACTGCGGGTGTGCAGACGATGATGCTGACGGTGGACAGCATCACGGGTGGGAACCGTGAGCGCGACAAGCGCACCGGTTTTGCCATTCCGTTCAAGCTCAATCTTTCCGGCATTGCGCAATTCGCCATCAAGCCGGCCTGGGGGATCAATTATCTGACGCATGAGCGCTTCAGCCTGCCCCAGCTCGACGGCCACATCAAAATGGACGGCGGCGCGCTCTCCATCAGTCGCTATTTCACCGAAATGCTCGACCCATCCATGACATGGGACGACGTCGCACAGATGGTGCGTGAATGGGGCGGCCCTTTTTGTCTGAAGGGTGTCATGTCCGTGGAGGACGCCAGACGCGCCGTCGATATCGGTTGCAGCGGCATCGTGCTTTCCAATCACGGCGGTCGCCAGCTCGATGGCTCGCGTAGCGCCTTCGACCAACTGGCCGAGATTGTCGACGCAGTCGGTGACCGTATCGATGTCATGATGGATGGCGGCGTTCAGCGCGGAACGCACGTCCTCAAAGCCCTGTCTCTGGGGGCGAAGGCCGTGGGGCTTGGCCGCTATTACCTTTTCCCGCTTGCCGCCGCCGGACAGCCGGGTGTCGAGCGGGCGCTTGAGCTGATGCGCATCGAAATCGAGCGCGGCATGAAGCTGATGGGCTGCACCACCGTCGACCAACTGACACGCCGGAACCTGCGGTTTCGTAACTAGAGCGGTGTCAGCGCGAGGAAATCGAGGCCTGTCGAGCTTATCGACAATATAGTCGGATAATCACCCGTACCGAATGACCCCTTTGAAACCACCATAGCGGTTTCGAGAGGTTTTCACGCTATCGGCGCTGCGCAGTGGTGACCTTGGCAAGACTGATCGAATATGATTATGGTTGCAGGATGCAACCATAATGGATTTTGGCATGTCCGAAAGACCCTTTCCCATAAACGATATCCGCTCCACCTCGCGTCGGCTCGTGCGCGAACTCGGCTTCATGGGTGGAGACTTTGCCGGCACCGATCTGCCGCCCTCCGCCGTGCACGCCCTGATCGAGATCGAGGTATGCCCACGCATTACCGCACGCGATCTGGGAAAGATGCTTCGGCTTGAAAAGTCGAGCATCAGCCGCATGCTTCGCAAACTGGTTCTTTCGGGCGATGTTCTGGAAGAAACGGACGAAGAGGATAGTCGTATCAAGCGGTTGCGCCTCGCCGGGCGAGGACAGAAGCGGGTCGAAGCCATCCACACCTTTGCCAACCGACAGGTATCAAACGCACTGTCGCGGCTCGCGCCTGCGGATGGCCAAAAAATCCTTGACGGGCTTCGCCTTTATGCCGACGCGCTGGGAGACCGGGCCGACGCCGCGGCT
>Ga0308171_1000447_pt1 | contig 90788 bp, 74 predicted proteins | sample PhyGR1_FD_202135 | JGI IMG/M metagenome (GOLD analysis project Ga0308171, IMG submission 202135) | Phyllosphere microbial communities from UC Gill Tract Community Farm, Albany, California, United States - DLSLSG.R1 | ecosystem: Host-associated > Plants > Phyllosphere > Unclassified | place: USA...
AGAAGATCCAGGTCATCAAGGTCGTCCGCGAGCTCACCTCGCTCGGCCTCGGCGAGGCCAAGGCCGTCGTCGATGGCGCTCCCAAGGCCGTGCTCGAGGGCGCGAACAAGGAGACCGCCGACAAGGCCAAGGAGGCCCTCGAGGCCGCCGGCGCCACGGTGACCCTGAAGTAATCACGCTTCACGCGGTCGCGGCAACGCGAACCATCTGAAGGCCCGGATGCCATTGGCATCCGGGCCTTCATCGTTCCCGCCGAAGGGTCGGGATGCCGTCCCCGCACGCCCCCGATCGTTCACATGATGGCAACGAACGAACCCTGGGAATTCCTGATGAGGTCGTCTACGGTCGAAGAGACCCCCCGTCGATCCCCCCACCCGACGATGTCCGTCGGACCGCAGGAGACCCATGTCCCCCAAGCCTTCTCGGCGACCCTCGGGCCGCCCCTCGACCGCTCTGAGCGCGGCCGTCGCCGCCGCCCTGCTCGGCTCCGCCCTCGTCGCCCCGGCCGCGTCCGCGGCGACGATCGACCCGCCCACGCCGGTCGACACCGCGGCCCCCGTGGCCACGGCGACGGCCTCGCCCGACGCGCAGACGCCCGCACCGACTCCTGACGCCGTCGCTCCCGACGCGTCGACCACCGAGCCCCCGGCACCCGAAGCGACACCGACCGAGGCACCCGCCGCGCAGACGACCGAGGCCGCCGTCGCCGCGGCTGCCATCACCCCCATCCGTGACATCCAGGGCGAGGGCGACAGCACGCCGCTGAACGGTCAGACCGTCACCACGCGCGGCATCGTCACCGCCGCGTACCCCACCGGCGGCTACAACGGCTTCTTCCTGCAGACCGCGGGCACCGGGGCCGAGACGGGCGCCGCGCACACGGCATCCGACGCGCTCTTCGTCTACGGCTCCCGCGCCGTCGCCCAGGTATCGGTCGGCGACTACGTCGAGGTCAGCGGGACGGCGGGGGAGTACAACGGCCTCACGCAGATCGCCTCGGATGCCGACCTCGTCACCGTTCTGACGGAGGAGGCTGCGGCCGTCACCCCCGCGCCGATCGACTGGCCGCGCACCGATGCCGAGCGTGAGCGCTTCGAAGGCATGCTGCTCGCGCCTCGCGGCGACTTCACGGTCACCAACACCTACATCACGGGCCAGTATGCCGAGGTGGGTCTCGCGGCGGGCACGACGCCGCTCATCGCCCCCACGGAGGTCGCCCGCCCGGGCACGTCCGCCTTCGACGACGCCGTCGCCGACAACGCCGCGCGCGGGGTCGTCCTCGACGACGGGGCCTCGCTGAACTTCCAGCGGTCGGCCACCGGCGTCCCGCTGCCGTACCTGTCGCTCACCGACCCCGTCCGCGTCGGTGCTCCGGTGACCTTCACGCGACCGGTCGTGCTCGACTTCCGCAACAGTGCCTGGAAGTTCCAGCCCACGTCGCAGCTCACCGTCGACAACGCCGCCGACGTGCAGCCCGCGACATTCGCGAACACCCGCACGGAGGGCCCGGCCGACGTCGGCGGCACCGTCCAGCTCGCGAGCTTCAACGTGCTCAACTACTTCACCACCACGGCGGAGGACGTGGGCTGCGACTCCGTCTACCGGGACCGCGAGGGCAACCCGATCACCGCGAACCGCTGCCCGGAGCCCGGACCCCGCGGCGCCGCGAACGACGAGAACTTCCAGCGCCAGCAGGCGAAGATCGTCGCGGCTCTGAACGGTCTGGATGCCGAGGTCGTCTCGCTCGAGGAGATCGAGAACTCCGCAGCCCTCGGCGAGCCGCGCGATGAGGCGCTGTCGACGCTCGTCGACGCACTCAACGCCGCGGTGGGCGATGAGGTCTGGGCCTTCGTGCCCTCGCCGTCCGCGCTGCCGGCGTCGGAGGACGTCATCCGCACCGCCTTCATCTACAAGAAGGCGGTCGTGGCCCCCGTGGGCGAGAGCGTCATCCTCGACGACCCGGCATTCGCCAACGCACGCCAGCCGCTCGCACAGGGGTTCGCGCCCGCCGGCAGCGACGAGGCGGCGTTCATCGCCATCGTCAACCACTTCAAGTCCAAGAGCGACAGCGACCCGGAGGCCGAGGGCGACAACGCCGACGGCGACCAGGGTGCCTTCAACGGCGACCGCGTGCGCCAGGCCGAGGCGCTCGTCGCCTTCGCGGACGCGCGCAGCGACGCGCTGGGCGTCGACGAGGTGTTCCTCCTCGGCGACTTCAACGCCTATACCCAGGAGGACCCCCTCCAGGTGCTGCGTGACGCGGGGTACGTCGACCTCGCGGCGGGCACCGGGAAGTACACCTACTCGTTCAGCGGCGAGTCCGGCTCGCTCGACCACGTGTTCGCCTCCCCGGCGGCCCGGCAGCTCGTCAGCGGCACCGACATCTGGAACATCAATGCCGGTGAGGCCCTCGCGCTGGAGTACAGCCGCTACAACGCCAACGTGCGGAACTTCTACGACGCCTCGCCCTATCGCTCGAGTGATCACGACCCCGTGGTCGTCGGCATCGACCTGTCGGGGACGACCGAGCTCAACCTGCTGAACATCAACGACTTCCACGGCCGCATCGACAGCAACACCGTGACCTTCGCGGGCACGATCGAGCAGCTGCGCGCCGAGGAGGGCGAGGACCGTTCGCTGTTCCTGTCCAACGGCGACAACATCGGGGCGTCGCTGTTCGCCTCGGCGAACGCCGACGACGCCCCCACGATCGATGTGCTCAACGCGCTCGGGCTGGCGGCATCCGCCGTGGGCAACCACGAGTTCGACAAGGGCATCGTCGACCTCACCGGTCGCGTCACGGAGCGGTCGGCCTTCCCGTACCTCGGTGCCAACGTGTACCGCGACGGTGTGCCGCTGTTGCCCGGGTACGAGATCGTCGAGGTGAACGGTCTGCGCGTCGGCGTGGTCGGCGCCGTGACGGAGGAGACCGCGTCGCTCGTGAGCCCGGGCGGGATCGAGGGCATCGAGTTCCGCGAGCCGGTCGCCGAGGTGAACCGGGTGGTCTCCGAGATCCGTGATCAGGTCGACATCCTCGTGGCCGAGTATCACGAGGGCGCGGCCGAGGGAGAGTCCGCGGACGCCACTCTCGACGATGCACTCGCGGCGGGCGGTGCGTTCGCGCGCATCGTGACCGAGACGGATGCCGATGTCGACGCGATCTTCACCGGTCACACCCACGAGGAGTACGCGTGGGACGCGCCCATCCCGGGTGCGGACGGGACGCGTCCCGTGCTGCAGACCGGCAGCTACGGCGAGAACATCGGCCAGGTCGTGCTGACCATCGACCGCGCGAGCGCCGATGTGGTCGGGTACGAGGCGCGCAACGTCCCGCGTCTGGCGGCCGAGGTCGTGGCGGGCGACGCCGCCCAGACCGCCGCGAACAAGGCGGCGCTGGACGCCGAGCTGATCGCGACCTACCCGCGGGTGGCCGAGGTGGACGGCATCGTGAAGAGCGCTCTCGCCGAGGCGGAGCGCGTGGGGTCCCGCCCGGTCGGATCGGTGACGGCCGACATCACCACCGCGTTCCTCGGCGGCTCGTACGTCGACGGCGTCTACCAGGGCGGAAAGCGCGACGACCGGTCGAAGCAGTCGGCGCTGGGCAACCTCGTCGCCGACGCCCTGCTCGACACGCTCGACGACCCCGACCGCGGGGGCGCCGACATCACGGTGGTCAATCCCGGTGGTCTGCGCGCCGAGCTCCTGCGCGGCGAGGACGGCGTCATCACCTTCGCCGAGGCCAACAGCGTGCTGCCGTTCGTGAACAACCTCGGCACGATCCGACTCACCGGCGATCAGGTGCGCCGCCTGCTCGAGCAGCAGTGGGGCGACGCCGCGGGACGGGCGGCGTCGCTGGCGCTCAGCGTCTCGGACAACGTGCGGTACACCTACGACGCCACCCGCCCCGCCGGGGAGCGGATCACCGGCGTCTGGATCGACGGGATGCCGGTCGACCCGGCCGGGTCGTACCGCGTGGGTTCGTTCAGCTTCCTGCTCTCGGGCGGCGACGCGTTCACCGTGTTCAGGGAGGGCACCGAGTCGCGGGATTCGGGACTCATCGACCGGGACGGCTGGATCGCCTACCTGTCGGCCCACCCGGGTCTCGTGCCGGACTTCACGGCGCGAGGCGTGCAGGTGACCGGTGTCCCGGCGGAGGTCGTGCGCGGAGCGGACGCCTCGTTCACGGTCTCGGGCCTCGACCTCACCTCGCTCGGCAGCCCGGCCGCCACGGAGGCGACCGTCACCGTCGGGACGGCGGTCTCGCAGACCGTCGCGGTCCGCGACGGCGCCGCGCAGGTCGCGGTCACGGTTCCCGCCGATGCGCCCGCCGTGATCGACATCACGGTGACGACGGCATCCGGGTCCACCGCGACCGTTTCCGTGCGCGTGGTCGACGCTGCCGCTGCAGGGCCCGCGGGGACCGACGGTGCCGGGGGTAATGCCGCAACGCCCCGGGGTCGGGACGGGCTCGCCGCGACCGGTGCCGACACGACCTGGATGGGGGTCGGCGTGATCGGCGCCCTCGCGTTGCTGGCGCTCGGCGCGGCCCTGCGCCGCCGCACGACACGACAGGTCGACTGAGTCGCATCGAGACGGGACCCCGGATGCCATGGCATCCGGGGTCCCGTCTCGTCAGGGCTGTCGTGGGGGAGCGGTGGAGGCGCGGACGACGAGTCGGGTGACCGCCTCGGTGCGCCACGCGGGTTCTTCGGTGCCCTCGATCATCGACAGCAGCAGGCGCGTCGCCTCGATGCCCTGGTCGAGGGGGAACTGCTCCACCGTGGTGAGGGAGAACATCTCGGCATAGTCGTGCCCGTCGATGCCGACGACGCTGAGCTCGGTGGGCACGGAGATGCCCATGCGCCGCGCGGCGATGATGACGCCGATGGCGACCTCGTCGCATGCGGCGACAACGCCCGTCGGTCGCGAGGCCGCGTCGGCGAGGAAGGACGCGGCGGCCGCGTAGGCGTCGGTGATCGTCAACGTCGAGGGCACGCTGCGGATGCGCACGGCGAGCCCGTGGTCGTTCATGGCGTTGCGATAGCCGATGGAGCGCTCGTCGACGTCCTTCGCCGGCGCGTCCGTCGGGGGAGTGCTGCCGACGAAGGCGATGTCGGTGTGCCCGAGCGCGATGAGGTGCTGCGTGATGATGCGAGTGATGGCCACGTTGTCGAGGCCCAGGGTGGGCACCCCGGACAGAGCGTTTCCGATGCTCACGACCGGCTTGCCGATGTTCGCCAGGCGTTCCAGGTCGGCGTCGTCGGGCTCGAGTGCCACGGCGATGATGCCGTCGAACCGCTTGCGCGCGAGGTACGTCGAATACAGGCTCTCGCGATCGTGGGAGCCCGGTTCGGCGACGTACAGGGTGACGTCGTAGCCGCGCGGGATGAGCGTGCGTTCCACACCCTCGACGATCGCGCCGAAGTACCACCGGTTCACCTTCGGGACGATGAGGGCGATGGTGCGGGTGCGGCCGGTGGCCAGGCTCACGGCGCTCGTCGATGGGACATAGCCCAGCTGGGACGCCGCATCCGAGACGCGTCGACGTGTGTCATCGGAGACGTAGCCGCCGCCGGTCAGCGCGCGACTCGCCGTCGATTTCGACACGCCCGCCAGGCGTGCCACATCGGCGATTCCGCTCATTGCGTGTTCCTCGTGATCCGGTCGACCTCCGTGTCGACATCGATGAACAGTATCCGACATCGCGCGATTCTGGAACCGGTTCCGTCATCGATAGAGTCCCTACATCGCTGAAATTCCGCCAGTTATCTGTTTGTGATCTTCGGGCGTTGCGCAGAATCACGTTGTCCCCTACCGTGATGTGGAATCGGTTCCCGACAGGGTCCGGTGCACCATTTGAACTCGAAGAGGAGAAACCACATGGGTATGTCACAGCGGTATCGCCTGCTGGCCCCCGTCGGGCTGCTGGCGGTCGGCGCGATCGCACTCGCGGGCTGCGCCGAAGGTGACAGCGGGAGCGGCACGAGCTCGGAGGGCACGACGACCGTGCGCATCTCCGGAGGTATCACCGGCAGCGAGGCCGACCTGCTCAACCAGTCGTTCGAGCAGTTCACGGCCGACACGGGCATCAAGGTCGTCTACACCGGTGACAAGAGCTTCGAGGGCAACATCGTCACCAAGGTGACCGGCGGCGACGCGCCCGACATCGCGATCGTCCCCCAGCCGGGTCTGCTCAAGACCCTCGTCGGCACGGGTGAGGTCCAGCCGGCGTCCGACACCGTCTCGTCGAACGTCGACGAGTACTGGGGCGAGGACTGGAAGTCGTACGGCACGGTCGACGGCACGTTCTACTCGGCCCCGATGCTCGCCAACCTCAAGGGCTACATCTGGTACTCGCCGGCGAAATTCCAGGAGTGGGGCGTCTCCATTCCCAAGACGCTCGACGAGCTCATGACGCTGACGGCGACGATCCAGCAGAAGACGGGCGCCGCCCCCTGGTGCGCCGGCTTCGCCTCGGGCGACGCGTCAGGCTGGCCCGGAACCGACTGGATCGAGGACATGGTCCTGCGCCAGTCCGGCCCCGAGGTGTACGACCAGTGGGTCGCGAACGAGGTCAAGTTCACCGACGCCCCCATCAAGGAGGCTTTCGACGCGACCGGCAAGATCCTGCTCGACCCCGCGTACGTCAACGCCGGGTTCGGTGACGTCAAGAGCATCAACTCCGTCGCCTTCGCCGACGTCGCCGCCAAGGTCGCCGACGGCACCTGCCCGATGACGCACCAGGCGTCGTTCCTGTCGGCCAACTTCCTCACGGTCACCAACGCCGCCGGCCAGACGCCGACGGTCGCCCCCGACGGTGACGTCTACGCGTTCCTGCTCCCCGGCGTGACCGAGGGTCAGGCCGCTGTCGAGGGCGGCGGCGAGTTCGTCGCCGCGTTCTCTGACGACCCGAACGTGCAGAAGGTCGTCGAGTTCATGTCGACGCCGGAGTTCGCCGACGCGCGCGTCAAGCTCGGCGGCGTGATCTCGGCCAACAAGGGTGCCGACCCGTCGCTCGCGTCCAGCGAGTTCCTGCAGGAGGCCATGCGGACGCTCCAGAACCCGACCACGACGATCCGCTTCGACGCCTCCGACCTCATGCCGGCCACCGTCGGCTCCGGCTCGTTCTGGAAGGGCATGGTCAGCTGGATCGACGGCACGCCGACCGACCAGGTCCTGAGCAACATCCAGGCCGGCTACGACAACTGACCTGATCAGGTCCATCCGATGGGTCGTCCGCGCGGCGGGCGGCCCATCGGGTCCATACTTCTCAGCTGCCCGGCACCGCCCGGGCATTCATCGGTGAGCACGAAGACGTGTTCGGGAGGGACGTCATGACCGATATCAAGAACGCGGAGACGACGCCGTCGGCGTCGCCGCCGGAACGACGGGCGGAGCCCGTCGCACGCGGAACCGCCAACAAGCACCGCACCACCGTTCTGGTGGTCGTGGTCGGGCTCATCCTCGTGGTGGCGCTCTTCCTCTTCATGGTCACGCGGGCACCCGCCGAGACCAAGCCGACGACGCTCGGCTTCTCGCTGAACAGTTTCTTCATCTGGCTGGGCGGTCTGAGCCCGCTGGTGCAGATCCCGCTGGTCATCCTCGTCTTCGCCGCGGTGGTCGGCTTGCTCCTGCTGCTCATCGAATACGCACCCCGCTCGGGGAAGGGCTACTTCTGGCTCCGTCTGGTGGCGTGCTTCGCCCTCCCGGTGCTCGCGTTCATGCTGCTGCGCCCGTACCAGAACGCGGTCATCTACGTCCTCGGCATCGCGGTGCTGCTCGGCGCGATCCTGTTCTACGCGGACTACCGCTCGCGCCAGGGCGCCGGCTACCTCTTCCAGCTGATCCTGTTCGCGGCTCCCGCGGCGATCCTGCTGCTGCTCGGGCTCGTGTACCCCGCCATCACGACGTTCTTCCAGTCGTTCTTCGACAAGACGGGCGACAACTTCGTCGGTCTGGAGAACTACGTCTGGACCTTCACGAACCCCGAGGGTTTCTGGTCGGTCATCAACACGCTCATCTGGGTGCTGCTGGCTCCGACCATCGCCACCGCGATCGGTCTGGCGTACGCCGTCTTCATCGACCGCGCGGCGGGCGAGAAGTACCTCAAGGTGCTGATCTTCATGCCGTTCGCGATCTCGTTCGTCGGTGCCGGCATCATCTGGAAGTTCGTGTACGACTTCCGTCAGGGCGACCAGATCGGCATCCTGAACGCCATCGTCACGGCTTTCGGCGGTCAGCCCGTCTCGTGGCTGTCGGCGAGCCCGCTCCTCAACACCCTGCTGCTCGTGGTGGTCTTCATCTGGAGCCAGACGGGACTTGCCATGGTCATCCTCTCCGCCGCTATCAAGGCCGTGCCGCCGGAGCAGATGGAGGCCGCCGAGCTCGACGGCGCGAGCGCCTGGGAGCGGTTCATCAACGTCACCGTCCCCGGCATCCGTTCCTCGCTCATCGTGGTGCTGACCACCATCGCCATCGGCGCGCTGAAGATCTACGACATCGTCGCCGTCATGACCGGTGGTCGTAACGACTCGAGCGTCCTGGCGTTCGAGATGGTCAACCAGCAGCAGCGATTCCAAAGCTACGGGCACTCCGCGGCCCTGGCGGTCGTGCTGTTCGTCTTCGTGCTGCCGCTGATCATCTTCAACGTGCGCCAGATCCGGAAGCAGAGGGAAGTGCGATGACCACCTCCACCGTTGTGCTCGAGCCCACCAACGACACCCGCTCGGCTCGGCAGGTCGCCCGCGACACCCGCAAGCACGAGGCGATGGCGCGCAAGCGTCTGACCTCGAAGGGTGCCACGATCGCGGCTGTCGCGATCGCCTTCTTCTGGACGATCCCGACGTTCGGCCTGTTCATCACCTCCTTCCGCCCCGGCTCCGACACGCAGTCGACCGGATGGTGGACGGTCTTCACCGACCCGTCCTTCACGTTGGAGAACTACCGGCTCGCCTTCACGTCGGGCGGAACCGCCCTGACGCTGGCTCAGTCGTTCCTGAACTCGCTCGCGATCACGATCCCGGTGGTGCTGTTCGCCCTCGCGGTCGCCTCACTGATCGCGTACGCGTTCGCGTGGATCGACTTCAAGGGACGCAACTTCTTCTTCATCTTCATTTTCGCGTTGCAGATCGTGCCGCTGCAGATGGCCCTGGTGCCGCTGCTGAGCCTGTTCTCGCGGGGCCTGACGATCAACGACGTGACGATCTTCCCGGGCTTCGATCTGCGCGGTGTCGAGCACAGCTTCGCTACCGTCTGGATCGCGCACGTGATCTTCGCGATGCCGCTGGCGATCTTCCTGCTGCACAACTTCATCGCGGAGATTCCGCACGAGGTCATCGAGGCGGCGCGCGTGGACGGCGCCGGCCACGGTCAGGTGTTCTTCCGCATCATCCTCCCGCTCGCAGCCCCGGCGCTCGCGTCGTTCGCGGTGTTGGAGTTCATCTGGGTGTGGAACGACCTGCTCGTGGCGACGATCTTCGCGCCGTCGTCATCGCTGCCGCTGACACAGTCGCTGAACTCGCTCTCGGGCACCTGGGGAGACCAGTGGTTCCTGCAGTCGGCAGGAACGTTCATCTCGATCCTCGTGCCGATCATCGTGTTCTTCCTGCTGCAGCGTTTCTTCGTCCGCGGTCTGCTCGCGGGCGCCACGAAGGGCTGAACCCGACACGAACGCGAAGGGCGCGGCATCCATCACGGATGCCGCGCCCTTCGTCGTTCGCGTCTGTCGGCGGATGGTGAGGCGCGGTCAGGCGCTGCAGCCGAGGCGGGACCGGATGTCGCGCATGGCGTCCATCTCGGCGGACTGGCCGGTGACGATCGACTGGGCGACCTCGGCCACGCGGGGTTCGTCGCCCAACTCGATGACCGCCTCGGCCATGGGGATGGCCCCCTGGTGGTGACGGATCATCAGGCCGAGGAAGAGGCAGTCCGCCGGCCGGCCCTCGAGCGTGCGGAGCTGGTCGAGCTCGGCATCCGTCGCCATGCCCATCTGCGCGAGCAACTCGTCCTGCGTGTACGCGGCCGTGTCGCCGTGACTGTGCGCGCCCGAAGCCTGCATCCAGGTCATGAGCGGCTGCGGCGAGGCTTGCGGCAGTCCCCACTGGACGAGCCAGCCGTACATCTCGCCGCGCTGGCCCGACTGCGTGGTGGCGATGTCGTAGGACAGGGTGCGCAGCTCGTCGTCGTCGGTCTTGCGGTAGATCTCCATCGCCATGAGCACGGCCTGGGTGTGGTGCACCTGCATGTCACGGGCGAAGCCCGCCTCGGGGGAGGTGGTGGAGGGGTACGTGGGGGCGGCCGACGCACCGAACGCCGTGAAGCGTCCGATCGCGAAGGCCACGGCCACGACGGCGACGGTGACGACCGCGACGACGATCCACCGGACCGCGGGACGCGCGACCGGGGCGTCGTCGGTCACGTCAGGCCTTGCCCGGTCCGTCGATGGCACCCGAGCAGGAGGCGTTCGGCTCGGGGGTGTTCTGGCTACGCCAGTACTCCGTGAAGAACTCCCCGATGCGCGGGTCGCTCGGGTCGTCGACCTTCAGCTGGTGGTTCCACGCGCTGACGGCGACGGGGGTGTCCAGACCCGGGTACGGGGAGAGGATCGCGTAGCTGGAGGGCATGACGGCCTTGAGGGCGTCCAGGCCCGTCTCGTCGACCTCGTCGGGGTTGTAGGTGATCCAGATCGCGCCGTGTTCCATCGAGTGCACCGCGTTCTCGTTCGGCTGCGGCTCGGTGTAGATCCCGCAGTTCAGCCACACCGGGTTGTGCGGACCACCGGCGGGCGGGGTCTGGTCGTACGTCACCGCTCCCTGCACGTGGTCGGAGCGGTTCTCGAAGGTCTGAACGCCCTCGATCTCGCGGCCCGTGCTGTTGCCGGCCTGGTAGCTGGTGGGCGGTTCCGGAGCGAAGACGAAGGATGCCACGACGATGGCGATGACGGCCAGGGCTCCGGTTGATCCGACGACCCACCACACGAGCTTGCCGCGCTTACGACGCGCGATCTCCTTCTGGTATTCGGCGAGCTTGGCCTGCCGCTTCTGTTCGCGTTGCTGCTTGACCGTGAGATCGATCTCGGACTGCGTGGCCGGGTTGCCGCTGCGGCGTTTGTCGGAGGGAGGAGTCATGCGCGGTGTTTCGTCTCTTCTCGGGGCGGACACGTCGGCATGCGCCGATTCGTCCACCCTATGCGGATGAATGGGGTGGCGGCCTGGGAGGAACCCGCATGCCGGGATGGTGTCCGGCACGGGCCGCGCGGTAGTATGACGATGTCGAATCGATTCGAGGTTCGACGATTCCCCCTCCTTTTCAGCCCGACTCGGTCGGGCTGTCCGTGTTGCGAAACGAATTGACGCGTGCTCGATACTGCTTCTCTCCCCGTCGTCCCTCCGACGTCCCCGGCCGGACGCCCGCCCACCGACGCCATCCGCACCCTGGGAAAGAACCCCGCGACGGCGCCGATCGTGCTGCACCCCGGCGACGCGATCTCCGCGTCGCGCCGCGTGCTCTACATCGTCGTGCTGGGAGCGCTGACAGCCCTCGGCCCCTTCACCATCGACCTCTACCTGCCGGCTTTCCCCGTGCTGGAGGAGGACTTCCAGACCAGCGCCGCCGCGATCCAGCTCACCCTGACCGGCACGATGATCGGGTTCGCGCTCGGGCAGCTCATCGTCGGACCGCTCAGCGACAAGGTCGGCCGACGCCTTCCGCTGCTGTCGGTGACGGCTCTACACGTGGCGGCCAGCATCTTCGCCGCGTTCGCGCCGACGCTCGAGACGCTGTCGATCGCGCGCGTGCTCATGGGAGCGGGAGCGGCCGCGGGCGGTGTCGTCGCCGCGGCGATCATCCGTGACCTGTTCGGAGGTCGCCGGCTGGTCGTCATGCTCTCGCGCATGGCGATGGTCTCGGGCGTGGCACCCGTGCTGGCACCTCTGGCCGGATCGGCGCTGCTGCTGGTCATGGACTGGCGCGGCATCTTCGTCGTCCTGGCGATCTACGGCGGGGTCATGCTCGTGTCGGCCGTGCTCTTCGTGCCCGAGACGTTGCCGCCCGCGCGCCGTGGGGGACCGGGCGCCACGACCGTCTGGCAGCGTTATGCCAGCGTCTTCCGCGACCGCGTGTTCATCGGTGTGCTCATCATCGGCGCGATGGCCTTCAGCGGACTCTTCTCGTACCTCTCGGCATCCTCGTTCCTCTTCCAGGAGACGTACGACTTCGACGCGCAGCAGTACGGCGTGCTGTTCGCGGTGAACTCCGTGGGCGTCGTGGTGGGCGTGCAGATCGCATCGCGTCTGGCGGCGCGTTTCGGTCCGCAGTGGGTGCTCGCGGTGTCGACGATCGTGCTCGTGCTCGCGGGCGGCACGATCGTGCTCACCGACCAGCTCGGCCTCGGCCTGTGGGGAACGGTCATCCCGTTGTTCTTCTTCATGACGGCCTGCGGCTTCACCTTCCCGTGCGCACAGGTGCTCGCGCTCGACCGTCACGGCAAGGCCGCCGGTACCGCGCAGTCCATCATCGGTGCCGCGAACTTCGGGGTCGCCGGGATCATCTCGCCCGTCGTGGGTCTGCTGTCCACCGGCGCCGGCATCACCGCGACGACCATGGCATCCGTCATGGTCGGGTGCGCGATCATCGGCGTGCTGGCGCTGTGGCTGCTGGTGCGGCCCCGCACGGTCGCGCGACTCGCGCCGTGAGCTCGTCGGTTCGGAAGGCGAAACGCGAGGGCCGCGAACAGTAGCAGAGCGCGCGCCGTCGCTCCGCGGAGGCCGCGAAGGCGGCATCATGAGGCGATGGATGCCGAACCCGCCGACGCGGTCCCCTTCACCGTCCGCTCCGAACGCGCGCGGGGAATCGCCGGTCTGACGCTGGTGGCGCTGGCGTGCGGGCTCGGCGCCTGGGTGTTCTTCCGCGGACCGACGCCCTTCGCCATCGACGTGTGGTGGAACGGGCTCTTCGCGGCAGCGCCGTCGCCGCTGCTGCTGGGCTTCGCCGTCACGATGGACGAGATCGGCGGCCACTGGATCGCCGTCTTCGTCGTGCCGTTGGGCGGGGCCCTCGCCCTGTTCGTCTTCGGGAGGCGGTGGGGCGCGTTGTACTTCCTGGCGGCGTCGGTCGCCAGCGCGGTCTTCGTCCAGGTGCTCAAGCACACTTTCGGGCGCGCGCGCCCCGAGGACATCCTCGTTCTCTCCGACCACGGCTCGTTCCCGTCCGGTCACACGGCCAATGCCGCGACGGTCGCGGTCGTCGCCGCCGTCCTCTTCCCCTCCGTCTGGGTGCGGATCGCGGGGGTCGTCTGGGTGATCCTGATGGCCTTCAGCCGCACGTACCTGCACGCGCACTGGCTCTCCGACACACTCGGTGGTGCTCTCGTGGGGGCGGGGATGGCGCTGCTGCTCGGAGCGTTCTTCTCGCACCTGCGCGCGCGGGACGACGACTGGCGGGCGGTGCGCCGATCCGGGCGTCGAGCGGATGCCACAGCCCCGACCTCGCCGTAGGCTGACCGCCATGGCTGTCCCTTCCGAGGATCCCGAAGTCGCGCGACTGCGCGCCGCCGCCGAAGCCGCCGAGGCCGAGGTCCGCCTCGCGCGGGCGCGCGCCGACCTCGCCGCGGCGGAAGCAGCGGCCGCGCGGGCGCGCGCGGCGGCCGGAGCGGGCTCGCCGGATGCCGCGGGAGCGCCGGATGCCGCGGGAGCGCGCCTGGCGGCGGGCGGAGCGGACGCGCCGGCGGAGGCGGCGGCAGCGTCGCAGCCGGAGGTCGCGCCCGCGGACGACGCCTCGGCGTCGACTCCGACGGCCGAGAGCACCGTCCCGGCGCCCCCGGTCGTGCCGCCCGCCCCGACGGCATCCGCTCCGTCCGCCCCCGGCCCGCTCACCGACGCTCAGGTCGCCACCGTCGCCGCGGGCTACGCCGCCGACGGTGCCGCCCTCGACCTGGGCGTGCTCATGAACGGCGGGCCGGTGGCATCCGTTCCCGTACGTATCCCGCTCGCGATGACCAACCGTCATGGGCTGGTCGCGGGGGCGACCGGCACGGGTAAGACCCGCACGCTGCAGCTGCTCGCCGAGCAGTTGTCGGCCCAGGGCGTGCCGGTGTTCGCGGCGGACATCAAGGGGGATCTCTCCGGCATCGCCGCGCCGGGGGTGCCCAGCGACAAGCTCGCCGCGCGCACCGCCGCGCTCGGACAGGACTGGTCGCCGCGGGCCTATCCGACTGAGTTCTTCGCGCTCGGCGACGACACCGCGTCGGGCATCCCGGTGCGCGCCACGGTCTCCGGCTTCGGCCCGCTGCTGCTCAGCCGCGTCCTGGGGCTGAACGCCACGCAGGAGTCCAGTCTCGCGCTGGTGTTCCACTACGCGGACGAGAAGGGGCTGGCGCTGGTCGACCTGCCCGACCTCCGCGCGGTGCTGACCTTCCTCACCAGCGACGAGGGCAAGGACGAGCTGAAGGGTATCGGCGGTCTGTCCTCGGCGACGGCGGGAGTGATCCTGCGCGAACTCATCACGTTCGCGTCAGCGGGTGCCGACACGTTCTTCGGCGAGCCGGAGCTCGACGTCTCGGTGTTCCTGCGGACCGCGGCAGACGGCTCCGGCATCGTGAGCCTGCTCGAGGTGCCGAACGTCGCCTCCCGCCCCGAGCTGTACTCCACCTTCCTGATGTACCTGCTCGCCGAGCTGTACGAGACCCTGCCCGAGGTCGGTGACCTCGACAAGCCGAAGCTGGTGTTCTTCTTCGACGAGGCGCACCTGCTGTTCCGCGACGCGTCGAAGGCCTTCCTCGCCGCGATCACGCAGACGGTGCGGCTTATCCGGTCGAAGGGGGTGGGCGTGTTCTTCGTCACGCAGACGCCTAAGGACGTGCCGGGGGACGTGCTGGCCCAGCTCGGCTCGCGCGTGCAGCACGCGCTCCGCGCCTTCACGCCGGACGACGCCAAAGCGCTGCGGGCGTCGGTGCGGACCTACCCCGACTCGGGCTACGACCTGGAGCGCGTGCTGCAGGAGCTCGGCACCGGTGAGGCCATCGTCACGGTCATGAGCGAGCGGGGCGCCCCGACGCCGGTCGCGTGGACGCGCCTGTTCGCCCCGCGCGCCTCGATGTCGCCCATCCCCGCGGATGCCATGGCCGCCGCCGTCGCGGCATCCCCTCTCTTCGCCACTTACGGCACGCCGATCGACCCGGAGTCGGCGCGGGAGATCCTCGGCGCCCGCATGCAGGCGGCGACCGAGGCGCGGGAAGCCGCCGAGCGGGCCGAGAAGGCCGCCGCCGACGCCGCCGAGTACGCCAAGCAGAAGGCCGCGATCGACAAGGCCAACGCCGCCGCGCAGAAGAAGGCGCAGCAGGAGTACGAGCGGATCCTTCGATCCACGTCTGCGCCTCGGTCTCGCGCGAGCGCCCCGGCCCCGGGGCTGGACGGCCTGCTCGGGCGCGGCGCGACGAAGAGCATCGTCAACGGCGTGATCCGCGGGCTCTTCGGCACGGGACGGCGGCGCTGAGGGACGCTTTCGACGGGCGGTCGCCTCGTTGCGCGCGGCGGGCTTTGAGGCGGCCGGGCGGGCGGGCGCTTGCGCAGTGATGCGCGCAAACTCTGTTGGTTGGGGCGGGTTTGGGCTGAGGTTGTGCGCATTGCGGAGGTTGTGTCGCGGGCGGGGCGGCCGGGCGGGCGGGCGCTTGCGCCGTTATGCGCGCAAACTCTGTTGGTTGGGGCGGGTTTGGGCTGAGGTTGTGCGCATCGCGGAGGTTGTGTCGCGGGCGGGGTGGCCAGGCGGGGCGGGCGTGAGCCGCTGAGGCCGTCCGGCGCAGCGGGACGCCGGAGGGGGAGGGATGCCGGTGCCCCCGGCATCCCTCCGGATCGGCGTCAGGGCCGGCGCAGCTCGAGGGGCATGGTCGAGGTGTCGATGAGCGGGTCGTCGTCCTGGCGCTCGACGAGTGCCTCGGCCTCGGCGGGGGTCTCGACCGTGGGGACGGACCCGAGCAGCGGGCGCTGGGCGGTCTCGGGCATCGCCAGCAGCGCGACCAGGCCGAGGGCCGCGAAGAACATGATGTAGAACGCCGGCATCAGGGTGTTGCCGGTCGCGTCGATGAGGGCCTGGCTGAACAAGGGCGTCGTCCCGCCGAACAGCGACACCGACACGTTGTAGGCGATCGCCATGGCGCCGAAGCGCGACGCGGTGGGGAACAGCGCCGGCAGGGTGGATGCCGCGATGCTGGCGTAGAACGCCACGGGAACGGCCGCGAGCACGAGCGCGATCATCACCGCCCAGACCTCGCCGATCTGCATGATGAGGAAGGCCGGAATCAGCAGCACGAGCGCGGAGCCGGCGGCCATGACGTAGATGGGCTTGCGGCCGACCTTGTCGCTGAGCCGCCCGAAGATCGGGAGCATGGCCGACATCAGCAGCAGCACCGGAACGGTCGCGACGGCCGACATGACGTTGGAGACGCCGACCTCCTTCTCGAGGTAGACCGGCATGTAGCTGGTCAGCGCGTAGCCGGCGGTGTTCGTGGCCGCGACCAGGGCGATCGCGATGAGGAGCGCGCGCCAGTGGTGACGGACGATGCCGCCGAGGCCCTGACGGGCCATCGGGTCGTCCTTGTCGATCTCGTGCGCGGCTTCGGCGGCGTGGGTCTGCTCGAACGAGGGCGTCTCGGGGATTCTGAGGCGGAACCAGATGGCCACGATGCCGAGGGGGATCGCGAGCAGGAACGGGATGCGCCAGCCGTACTCGGTCATGGCATCCGGACCCGACACGCTCGTGACGATCGCGGTCGTGATCGCGACCACGCCGGCACCGGCGGCGAAGCCGACGTACGAGCCCACGTCGAGCCACGACGACCAGAATCCGCGGCGGCGGTCGGGTGAGAACTCCGACACGTAGGTGGTCGCACCGGCGTACTCGCCACCCGTGGAGAAACCCTGCACCATCTTCAGCAGGTAAAGCGGGACGATCGCCCACAGCCCGATCTGCGCGGAGGTGGGCAGGATGCCGATGAGCGCGGTGGCCGCGGCCATCATCGCCATCGTGAGGAAGAGCACCTTCTGCCGGCCGATGCGGTCGCCGAGGGGGCCGAGGACGAAGCCGCCGAAGGGGCGGACGAGGAAGGAGATCGCGAAGCCGAGCAGGGTGACCAGCAGTCCCCAGGGGTCGGGGAGGTCGGAGGCGAAGACGGCGGTGAGGGTGACCGCCAGGTAGCCGTAGATGCCGAAGTCGAACCACTCCATGAAGTTGCCGACCACGGTGCCGCCGATGGCGGTGCGGACGCGCTTCTTGTCGACGACGATGACGTCGTCGACCTGCAGCCGGGGGGCTTCGGATGTCGAGGGGGGTATCTCGTTCATCATTCCAGCTTCACCCGTGCTCCTTGCGTTTCCAAACCGGGAGTGCGTTCCGCGGCCGTTCCCGTTCCCCTCGGACTTCTCTCTGTCGTCAAGCCCCCGGGGATGTCGGAGGCCGCGCGTACCGTGTCGGGCATGAGCGAGCTGACCACCCCCACCGGCCGCGAACCGGCCCTCGTCGCACAGCCTCGTCCGGACGGGTCGGCCCCCCGCGTGCTGGTCCTCGGGGCCACGGGGTACCTGGGCGGGCGGCTCGTGCCGCGCCTGCTCGCTGCCGGCTATCGCGTGCGCGTGCTCGCGCGGGATGCTCGTCGCGCGAAGGCGTTCCCGTGGGGCGAAAAGGTCGAGATCGTCACCGGCGACGCCACCGACCCGGCGGCCGTGCGCGAGGCCGTGGAGGCGGTCGACATCGTCTACTACCTCATCCACTCGCTGGGCGGCGGACGCGATTTCGAGGCGACCGACCGCCGGGCGGCGCAGACCGTCTCCGACGCGGCGGCTGCAGCGTCGGTGAGTCGCATCGTCTACCTCGGCGGGTTGCACCCCGACGACGCGCCGCTGTCGCCGCACCTGCGTTCGCGCGTCGAGGTCGGCGACATCCTGCTCGCGAGTGGCGTTCCGACGCTGGTGCTGCAGGCCGGTGTCGTCATCGGGTCGGGGTCGGCGTCGTTCGAGATGGTCCGGCACCTCACCGACGTGCTGCCCTACATGCCGGCGCCGAAGTGGGTGCGCAACCACATCCAACCCATCGCCGTGCGCGACGTGCTGCACTATCTGCTGGGCGCGGCGCGCGTGGCCCCGAACGTCAACCGCGCGGTCGACATCGGCGGCCCCGACGTGCTGCGGTACGGACAGATGATGAACGGCTACGCGCTCGAGGCGGGACTCAACCAGCGTCCGATCGCGTCGCTCCCCGTGCTGACGCCGCGTTTGGCCTCGCACTGGGTCAACCTCGTCACGCCCATCCCGAAGTCCATCGCGCGCCCGCTCGTGGAATCGCTGCAGAACGACTGCATCGTCAAAGACCGCGCGGTCGACGACCTCATCCCGCGCCCCGAGGCGGGGCTTATGCCGTATCGCGACGCCGTGCGGTTGGCTCTACGCCGCGTAAACGACGACGACATCGAGACGAGCTGGCTGGATGCCGAGGTCTCGGGCGTTCCGAGCGACCCCCTGCCGAACGACCCCGACTGGGCGGGGCGCCTGGTCTACACCGACGTGCGCACCATGACGACGACCGCCAACGCCCAGCAGCTGTGGTCGGTGATCGAGGGGATCGGCGGCGAGAACGGGTGGTACTCCTCGCCGCTGCTGTGGGCGATCCGCGGCTGGATGGATCGGCTCGTCGGCGGCGTAGGCCTCGCGCGCGGCCGCCGCAGCCGCTCGGTGGTCACTGTCGGCGACGCGCTGGACTTCTGGCGCGTCGAGGCGATCGAGCCCGGGCATCTGCTGCGGCTCCGGGCCGAGATGAAGGTTCCGGGCGGGGCGTGGCTCGAGCTGCGCGCGACGCCGGAGGGCGACGGCGCCCGCTTCGATCAGCGCGCCCTGTTCTTCCCCCACGGCCTCCCCGGCCGGCTGTACTGGATGGCCGTGCTGCCCTTCCACGGCCTCATCTTCAGCGGCATGGCGCGGCGCATCACCGCCGCCGCCGAGCACGTGCAGCACGACGAGCCCGAGCCGAAGGCAGAGGCCGGCCGCATCGCGCCGGAGGTGCCCGAGGTGGAGACGATCGGCTCGTGACGCGGGTCGCGCGGGGCCCATGGTGCGGACTGGGCGGACCGCGTGCGCGGTGGGACGCCTAGGGTGGAATCGTGCCGCATGTCGCCCGGGTGATCACCGTCTCCGACCGTTCCGCCGCCGGGTTGCGCGAAGACCGTGGGGGTCCCCTCGCCGTGTCGCTGCTCCGGGATGCGGGTTTCACCTGCGCCGATCCCACCGTCGTGCCCGACGGCGCCGGCAGCGTCGCGGCGGCCCTGCGCGCAGCCGTCGCCGAGGGCCCCGGACTGGTGGTCACGACCGGCGGCACCGGCATCGCTCCCCGCGATCGCACGCCGGAGGGCACCGCCGACGTGCTCGACCGCGAACTCCCCGGCATCGCCGAAGAACTGCGCCGTCGCGGCCTCGCCGACACGCCGCTGTCGATCATCTCCCGAGGCCTCGCGGGCATCGTCGACCCCGGGACCCTCGTCGTGAACCTTCCCGGATCGACGCGGGCCGTGGCATCCGGGATCGCCGTGATCGCCGAGATCGCGCCGCACGTGCTCGATCAGCTCGCCGGAGGAGACCACGCATGAGCGCCGTCCGCATCGCCCGCCTCTCCGAGGAGCCGCTCGACCTCGACGCCCATCTGCGTGCCGTCGAGGATGACGCCTCCGGAGCCGTGACGACCTTCGTCGGGCGTGTGCGCAACACCGATCCGGATGCCACCGACGCGGTCATCGCGCTGGAGTACAGCGCGCACCCCGACGCCGAGCAGGCCCTCGCGCGCATCGCCGCGGCGGCGGCCGAGGGCACCGATGCGATCGTGGCGGTCAGTCACCGCGTCGGGCGGCTGAGCGTCGGGGAGGCTGCGGTCGTGATCGCCGTGGCATCCGGTCACCGCGCCGCCGCCTTCGAGGTGTGCCGCACGGTGATCGAGACGATCAAGACCGACCTGCCGGTGTGGAAGCGACAGGTCGAGGCCGACGGCACCACGCAGTGGAAGGGCCTCGGCGGCTAGGACCCGCGGGGCCCGGGCGCGGGGAGCTCGGAGATTCGCGCGGAGCTCGGAGAAATCGCCGGGAACTCTGCGAGTTCGTCGCCAATCTCCGAGTTCCGACGCTGCGCGCGGCCGGAGCGAGCGAGGTCAGCCGCCCGCGAAGGGCGGGAGCACGTCGACGTGCGTGACGCCGTCGAGCGGCGCGTCGTCGTCGTGACGGGTGCCGTCGACGAGCACGGCGCAGCGGTCCAGAATGCCGCCGAGCGCGGGGTGGTCGGCCACGACGGCCGCACGCAGAGCCGCGAGGGTGGTTTCGGTGCGTTCCTCGACGTCGGTCCCGGCGGCCTCGGCGGCGGCGGCGAAGTAGCGGACGCGGACGCTCACGCCGACGCTCCCGCGGCGCCCGGCGTCGGGACGGCGTCGGCGACGGGCTCGCCCGGGCGCGCCCAATCGCCGGATTTGCCGCCGGTCTTCGACACGATGCGGACGTTCTCGATGAAGGTGCCCTTGTCCATGCCCTTCACCATGTCGACGATCGCGAGAGCGGCGACCGAGACGCTCGTCAGCGCCTCCATCTCGACGCCGGTGCGGTCGGTGGTGCCCACGGTGGCCGCGATCTCCACGCCCTCGTCGGTGAGCTCGAGGTCGACGGAGGCGCGGTGCACGCCGATCACGTGCGCCAGCGGGAGCAGCGCGGGCGTGGACTTCGCGGCCTGGATGCCGGCGATGCGGGCCACCGCGAGCACATCGCCCTTCGGGGCGGTGCCGTCGCGGAGAGCCGCGACCACCTCGGGCGCACAGCGCACGAAACCGCGCGCGGTCGCGGTGCGGACGGTGGGCTGCTTCAACGTGACGTCGACCATACGGGCGTGGCCCGCGGCATCCAGATGGGTGAAGGTCATGGAATCAGCATGACATCGAGCGGGTCGCCCGCGGCCACGGCGGACACCTCGGCGGGGACGATCGCGTAGGCCTCGGCGCGCGCCAGGGACGCGGCGAGGTGCGATCCCGATCCTCCGGCGGTGGCCGGTCGCACGGTTCCGGCGAGGAGGTCGACTGCGGCGGGGAGGTATTGGCGGCGCCCGGGCGGCGTCGTCCAGCTCTCGGATGCCGTCAGCCGGGCGATGCGGCGATCGAGGACGGCGCGTCCCTGCAGCGCCAGCAGCGCGGGACGCACGAACACCTCGAACGACACCGCGACGCTGACGGGGTTGCCCGGGAGTCCGAAGACGAGGCGGCCATCGTCGAGCAGGCCGAAGGCCTGGGGCTTGCCGGGTTGCATCGCCACCTTCTCGAACGCGATGCGGTCGGCGAGCGCGAGACGCACGGGCTCGTACGCGCCGGCGCTGACGCCGCCCGTGAAGACGACGAGGTCGGCGTGCGCGGCGCGGGAGAGGACGGCGTCGATCCCGGCCGGGTCGTCGCCGACACGGTCGACGAGGATCACCTCGGCATCCGCCTCCCCGACGAGCGCGCTCAGCAGCGTCGCGTTCGAGTCGGGCGTCTGACCGCGACCGGGTGCGGTGCCGGGGGCGACGAGCTCGCTGCCCGTGGAGACGACGGCGACCCGGGGCCGCCGGTACACCTCCACGGCGTCGACACCGGCCGCCGCGGCCGCCGCCGCCGCCAGGGCACCGAGGCGCTCGCCGGGGGAGAGGACGACATCGCCCGCGCGGGTGTCGCCACCCCGGCGGCGGATGAAGGCACCGACGGCGGCGGGCGCGCGGAGCACCTCGACAGTGTCGAGTGAGTCGGCGAGCCCTCCGGCGGTGTCCTCGAACGGCACGATTGCATCCGCATCGGCGGGGACGGCCGCGCCCGTCATGATGCGCGCGGCCTCGCCCGGGGAGAGCGCCGGGTCGTCGGTGGTCCCGGCCGGCAGATCGGCCACGACGTGCAGGGGCACCGGGGTCCCGGCATCCGCCCTCTCGACGTCGGCGAAGCGCACCGCGAACCCGTCCATCGAGGAGTTGTCGAAGCCGGGCAGGTCGTGCGCGGCGAGCACCGGCTCGGCGAGCGTGCGGCCGTCCGCCTCGGCGAGGGGCACGGACTCGGTCGGCAGCAGGGAGACGGTGGCGAGGATGCGGGTGCGGTGTTCCTCGACGGTGAGCAGCGGGGTCATCGAAGCCTCCGGGATCAGGAAGAGGGGGCGGGTCGTCCCGCCGGTGCGAGCGGGATGACGTCCTGCCGGGCGCGCAGCGCGTCGATCACGACGAGTCGTCCGAGCAGCGGCTCACCCGCGCCGGTGACCAGCTTGATCGCCTCGGTCGCGAGCAGTCCGCCGACCTGCACGCAGAGCGAACCCAGCACGCCGACCTGCGCGCAGGTGGGGGGCTCGCCGGCGGAGCCCGCGGGGAACAGGTCGCCGAGCACCACGGGGACGTATCCCTCGGGCGGGTGAGACCAGAACACCGTCACCTGCGCGGCCCACTCCTGCACGGCTCCCCAGACGAGGGGGATGCCGAGAGCTTCGGCGGCGGCCGCGACGGCCTCGCGCGTGTCGAACGTGTCGCTGCCGTCGATGACGAGATGGGCGCCCTCGAGCAGGTCCGCGGCATTGTCGGAGGTCAGTCGTACCGTGCGTTCATGGACCACGGTGACGGGGGAGAGATCGCTCACGGCGCGGGCGGCGGATGCCGTCTTCGCGGTGCCGATGTCGGCGACGCGATGCAGCAGTTGACGTTGCAGATTCGTGCGCTCCACCACGTCGTCGTCGATGACGATCAGCTCGCCGATGCCCGCCGCGGCGAGGGCGAGCAAGACCGGGGAACCGAGGCCGCCCGCGCCCACGACGGCGACCCGCGCGGCAGCGAGCCGTCGCTGGCCCTCCTCGCCGATGCCGGCGAGCACGGCATGACGGGCGGTGCGGATGAGTTCTTCGGGGGCGAGGGATGCCACCGGCTCGACGAGCGGCCTCATCCGCCGATCGCGCTCATCGTGCGCTCGGGCTGGACGAAGTCGGCACGCGCGAGTCCGACGCGGTCGGAGCCGTGGGCGCGGGGCTTGGCCCACATGGCATCCCGCCAGATCTGCGCGAGACCCTCGTCATTGGCACCGTCGCGGAGCGCCGTGAGCAGGTCGGTCTCCTCGTGCGAGAACAGGCACGAGCGGATGCGTCCGTCGGCGGTGACGCGCGTGCGCGAGCAGGCGGCGCAGAACGGCTCGGTGACGGAGGAGATGATGCCGACGTGTCCGGCGAGGGCGGTCTCGCCGGGGCGGCGCACCTCCCACCGCTCGGCGGGGGCGGCGCCGCGACCGCGCGGGTCGGGGCTGAGCGTGAAGGCCTCCTCGATCGCGGCGCGGATGTCGCGGGCGGGGATGACGTTGGTCGCCGTCCACGAGCGGTCGCCGTCGAGGGGCATGTCCTCGATGAAGCGCATCTCGAAGCCGTTCGACACCGCCCAGTCCACCAGCGGCACGATCTCGGTGTCATTCACGCCGCGCAGCAGCACGGCGTTGATCTTGATGGGGCCGAGGCCCGCGGCCCGGGCGGCCTGCAGCCCCGCGAGCACCTTGTCGAGGTGCGGGCGGCGGGTGAGCTCGGCGAAGGTCTCGGGGTGCAGCGTGTCGAGCGAGACGTTGACGCGGTTCAGGCCCGCGTCTCTCAGAGCCTGGGCGCGGCGGTCGAGGCCCACGGCGTTCGTGGTGAGCGAGATCGGCAAATCGGGGTTGTCGGCCCGGATCCCGGCGATGATGACCTCGAGGTCTTTGCGCACGAGCGGCTCACCACCGGTGATGCGCAGCTCCTCGGCCCCGAGCGCCTGCACGGCCACGCGCACGATGCGCCGGATCTCGTCGGTCGACATCAGCTGGGATTGCGGGAGCCACGGCATCCCGTCGGCCGGCATGCAGTACGTGCAGCGCAGGTTGCACTTGTCGATCACCGAGACGCGCAGGTCGGTGGCGACGCGGCCGAACCTGTCGAGCAGGCCGCCTTCCTGCGGGGCGCCGGTCACGCGGATGGCGCCGGGCTCGCGCTGCGGTTCCGCGAGCTGCCGCGAACCGCCGGATGCCGGGGCGGGGACGCCCACGCTCACGGTGGCGCCGAGCGGCACGGTGACGGGGCGGGGTGTCCCGGTCTCGTGCGCGGCATCCATGGGTCGAGCCTAGGCGAGCAGGGGCGGGGCGAGGGCCGAGATGACGCCTCGTCGCGGGAGGGGGCCGGTCGGAGGCGGTCTCGCGGGGCGGCTCGGGCGGCGGGTACGGTCGGGGGATGCCGAACACCTTCCGGATCGCGACGGCCGCCCGCCTGCTCGGCGTGAGCGACGACACCGTGCGTCGCTGGATCGACCAGGGCGTGCTGCCGACCACGGGGGCGTCGCCGGTGGAGATCCCCGGGGCGGCTCTGGCCGAGCGGGCCGTGGCGCTCGCCGACGAGCCGGACGACCCCACCGGAGTCACCTCGAGCGCGCGCAACCGCTTCGTCGGGATCGTCACGCGGGTGCAGGTCGACGGGGTGATGGCGCAAGTCGACCTGCAATGCGGGCCGCACCGGGTCGTCTCGTTGATGTCGGCCGAGGCGGCGGGGGAGCTGGCTCTCGAGCCCGGTTCGCTCGCCGTGGCATCGGTGAAGGCCACCGTCGTGACGGTCGAGGCGCCGCGCGGCTGAGGTCGTGGACGCGGCCTGCCGGCCCGGCCGCGGTGCCCCACTCACACGGCGAAACGCGCGCCGATCGCCTCGGCGGTGAGATCCCAGAGGCGGCGCGCGTCCCCGGCGTCGGTGAAGGACGGCCACAGATCCGTCGCCCGCGCCGGGCCCCCGATGAGGCGCGAGGGCCCGAAGAACGTGCCGTCCGCAGCCGGCGTCGTCGCGGCGAGGACCGCCGGTTCGGCGGCGGATGCCACGGTGCCGGTGATGCGTAGTCGGGACAGGATGCGGATGACGCGGCGTGACCCCAGCTCGCGCTCGCGGCCGACGCCGGGCTGCGCCGCGAGCAGATTGGTCGGGGACACCCCGGGGTGGGCGAGGGTGTTCTGGAGGTTCCATCCGCCGGCGCGGCTGTGCCGCTGCAGTTCCTGGGCGAAGAGAGCGACGGCGACCTTCGACTGCACGTAGGAGCCCATGGCGTCGTACGGCGTGGGGTCGATGGCATCCGGGTTCAGTCGCCCCCGCCGTGCGGCGATGCTCGTCTGGTGGACGACGCGCGCCCCGCCCTCGCGTAGCAGGGGCAGGAGGCCCAGGGTGAGGGCCGCATGGCCGAGGTCCCTCGGCACCCAGGGCGGCGAGGCGTGTGGCGATAACGGTGCCGATGCCGTCGCTCGCGCCGGTGACGACGGCGAGGCGGCCGCGGAGGGGAGTGGGGGACGGGGTCGGTCCTTTCGAGCGAATGCCTCGATGCTCCCCGCGACGCCGCGAGCCGACCAGTGCCCGCTCACCCACTGATCACCGGTCCACCCTTACGCCGGCGCTCACGCGGGGGACGGCGGGGCGGGGGGTCAGCGCAGGAGCCGGGACTCGTCGAGCCACCCTTGACCGCTGCGCTTTCACCTCGCTGCCGGAAAACCCTGAGATACGGATCACGTGGCGCTGATCATCCGCGAATGCGGAATACTAGAGAAGGTGCGAGCCGTCGGTATCGCCGGAAGGATGCCATGCGCCGCCCCCTCTTCATCGCCGCCGTCCTCGGCGCTGTCGCCGTGATCGCGGGCTGCGCAAGCCCCGCACCCGAGCCCGCGGCATCCGGGGACGCCCTCGCGGGCACCGTCGAGGTCTACGCCGCCGCCTCTCTGCAGCGCTCGTTCGACGAGATCGCCGCCGCGTTCGAGGCGGCCCATCCCGGCGTCACGGTGAGCGCGGTGTACGACGGATCGAGCACCCTGGCCACGCAGATCGGCGAGGGAGCCCCCGCCGATGTGTTCGCCTCCGCCGACGAGAAGAACATGGCCAAGGTCGCCGACCGGGCTCCCGACCCGCAGCCGTTCGCAGGCAACACGCTCGTGATCGTCGTCCCCGCCGGCAACCCTGCCGGCGTCCGCACGCTCGACGACCTTGCGCGCGTGACGACCGTGCTGTGCGCGCCGGAGGTGCCGTGCGGCGCGGCGTCTCAGACGTTGCTGGCCGACGCCGGGGTCGCGGTGACGCCCGTGAGCGCGGAGCAGAACGTCACCGCCGTGCTGACCAAGGTCGCAGCGTCCGAGGCCGACGCGGGACTCGTCTACGCGACCGACGTTGTCGGGCGCGACGACGTCGAGGCGATCGTGCCCGAGGGGGCCGACGCGGTGGTCAACACCTACCCGATCGCGACGCTGACCGACGCCCCGAACCCCGATGCGGCGGCCGCGTTCGTGTCGTTCGTGCTGTCGGCCGAGGGGCAGGGCATCCTCGCCGCCGCGGGGTTCCGCGCACCGTGAGGGCTGCAGGATACGTCCCGCGCTGGCTGATCGTGCCGGCGGTGGCCGGGCTGCTGTTCCTGCTCGTGCCGCTCACCGCTTTCGTCGCCCGCGTCGAGTGGACGACGCTGTGGGCCGACATCACCTCGCCGACCGCGCGGGAGGCGCTCGGGCTCTCGTTGGGCACCGGGGCCGTGGCCACCGTGGTGTGCGCGGTCGTCGGCATCCCGCTGGCACTGGTCATCGCCCGGAGCCCCGCGCGCATCGCCGCCCTGCTGCGGGCGTTGGTCACCGTGCCGCTCGTGCTGCCGCCGATGGTCGGCGGGGTCGCCCTGCTCTATCTCTTCGGGCGCACCGGGCCGCTCGGCATCCTGGGACTGCCGTTCACGACGGCCGCCGTCGTCCTGGCCCAGGTGTTCGTCGCCTTGCCGTTCCTCGTGCTCGCGGTGGAGGGATCGCTGCGCAGCACCGGCGTCGAGTTCGAGCGTGCGGCCGCCTCGCTCGGGGCCTCACGCCTGACGATCCTGCGCAGGGTGACCCTGCCCCTCGCCGCCCCCGGCATCGTGGCCGGCATCGTGCTGTGCTTCGCCCGCGCGATCGGCGAGTTCGGTGCCACCGCGCTGTTCGCCGGCAACCGCCCCGGGGTCACCCAGACCATGCCCCTGGCGATCTATACGGCATTCAACGGTGCCGGCGTCTCGCAGGGCACCGCGGTGGCCCTGTCGCTGCTGCTCCTGGTGACGGCGGTGGCGGTGCTGCTGCTCGTGCGCGGCTGGCGTCCGGGGGTGGGGCGATGAGCCCGGATGCCGGGGTGCCCGGCTCGCGCGAGCGCCTCGACGCCGCCGCCCTCACCGCCCACGTGATCGTACGTCGGCGCGACTTCGCGGTCGACGTGACGCTCGACGTCGCGCCCGGGGAGAGCGTCGCCGTCATGGGCCGCAGCGGTGCGGGAAAGTCGACGCTGCTCGGCGCGCTCGCCGGACTCACCCCGCTCGACGCGGGGGAGATCGCGGTCGGCGGACGGGCGCTCGATCGCGCGCCCCGCCTGCGCACCGACCCGATGCACCGCGGCATCGTGCTCCTCGGGCAGGACGCGCGCCTGTTCCCGCACCTCACCGCGCGGGAGAACGTGGCCTTCGGTCCGCGCGCGGCCGGGGTCTCGGCATCCATCGCCCGTTCCGAGGCCGACGAGTGGCTGGCGCGCGTGGGTCTCCCGGGCGCCGGGGATCGGCACCCGGGACAGCTGTCGGGCGGGGAGCAGCAGCGCGTGGCCGTGGCGCGTGCGCTCGCCGCGCGGCCGCGGGTGGTGCTGCTGGACGAGCCGCTCGTGGCGCTCGACGCGGTGACGGCCTCGGAGATCCGGGCGATGTTGCGGGAGCGGCTGGCGGGAGTCACGACGGTGGCGGTCACGCACGACGCCGTCGACGCCGCCGCGCTCGCCGATCGGTTGTTGATCATCGAGCGAGGCAGAGTGACGCAGGAGGGGTCGGTGCGCGAGGTGCTGTCGGCGCCCGAGACGGAGGTCGCCGCGAAGATCGCGGGGCTCGAACGGCTCGTCGGGGTGGCGCGCGGCGGAGGATTTGTGCGAGCTGACCTGCGCCTGGAGACGACGGATGCCGCCTCCCGCGCGCTCGCCGGGATCGACGGCACGCCGATCGCCGCGGTGTATCGCGCCGCCGACGCCCGCCTCGGCACCGGTGCGGAGGCCTCGGTCTCGTACCTCGAGCCCACACCGACGGGCGTGCGGGTGGTGACGAACACCGGGGCGGTGGAGGCGACGGCGGCGGAGGCAGCGGGGATCCGCCCGGGAGACATCGTGCGCGTCAGCATCCCGCCCGAGAGAGTGCGGTTCGTGTCGGCATCCTGATCCGGCGCGCCGCGCTCGAACGGATCGCGGGGCTCAGATGCAGAGCGGATCGCCGAGATCGATGCGCTTTCCGTCGATGGTGAAGCTGCCCTCCGCGCACACCAGCGTGTCGGGCGAGGGGCGCACGAGCAGCGTCGTGAACGCGCTCTGGACGTCGTGCTCGGTCGCCTCCTGGCGCAGCGGGCCGTCGGGGTCGGTTTGCGGGTAGATGGCGATCGTGACCGTGTTGCCCAGAGACTTCGCGTCATAGCGCGTGACGCGACCCCACCCGGCTTGGCACTTGTCGGACCACACGATCTCCAGCAGCGAGTTGTCGGCGCGCGTGTCCGCGGTGGCGACCGCGGCATCGTCCAGGCATTTCGTGTCGACCGGGTTCTCGCCCGTCTGCACCGTGATGAGAGGGGCGCCCTCGGGACGGGCGGTCAGCTGCACGACGAGCGCGACGACGGCGAGAGTCACCAGGCTTCCGGCCAGGAAGGCGCCGCCGGCGAGGAGAAGTCCCGAACGTCGCCGGATCCCGCGCGGTGCGTCGGGGGCGGTGGGCTCCGTGGCGGCGACATCGGCCTGCTGGCGAAGTACCTCGGCGCGCCGCTGCAGCAGGGGAGTGGGATCGGCATCGAACGCACGCACGAGAGCGTCGATCGTGCGTTCGCTGGCGAGAGAGGTGCCGCGCAACGCGTCGGAGATCACCGTCCTCGAGATCCCGGTCGCGTGCTGCAGATGGGTCAGCGTCGGGCTTCCCGCGGCGAGACGGAGGCGGCGAAGTTCGGCCGCGATCTCGGATGCGAGGTTCTCTGCGTTTACCGACGTGGATTGTTCGCTTGCGGACTCGTCGTTCATCTCTTGTCCCCCCGGACGAATGTCGATCGGAATTTCCGGAATCGTCCGAATCGGATGTTCTCGGCCTCCACGGCGAACCTACATGGTGAATTCTCCCCATGTAGGTGCTCACAGGGTCTGCGCTCTACTTAGCACCGGACGATCTGTCAACGGGATTGCCATGGAGGGGATGGGTGAGCATGCGGCACGTATTCGCCATGCTGCGGCGCCGACGCGCGGCCATGGCCTCCGGCGCCACCCTCACCATCGCCGCCGTGACCATCTCGACACTTGCTGTCCTGCATCAGGGAATCCCCACCGCGGACCTCGAACTCGACGACGGCGGCGTCTGGGTCACGAAGACCTCGGATCTGCTCGTCGGGCATCTCAACTACCCGTCGCGCCTGCTCGACGGGGCGTTGCGCACGCGCACGCCGCAGTACGACGTCCTGCAGGACGGCGATCGGGTCGCCGTGGTCGACAGCGCCAACGCGACGGTCACCGTCGTCGACCCGGCGGCCGTCGCCCTCGGGGAGGATCTCGCTCTGCCCTCCGGCGCGCAGGTCGGCATGGGGGCCACGACCCTGGGCGTGCTCGCCGAAGGCCGGGTGTTCACCCTGGACCCGGACGCGCCCGCGCCCGTCTTCGACGCCGATTCCGCGCTGCTCGACGTCGGCGAGGGCGCCGCCATGGCCGTTTCGCGGTCCGGATCGCACGTGGTGGCGGTGTCGGCGAGAGATCGACGCCTGACCTCCGTGCGCACCGACAGTGGGGAGTCGGCATCCGTCGAGCTGGCTGATCTGGACCCGGATGCCGTGCTCTCGGCGACCACGGTGGGCGAGAGCGCCGTGGCCCTGGACGCCCGCAGCGGCACGGTCTACCTGCCCTCGGGCTCCGCGGCAGCGGTCCCCGACGGTGCGGACGCCCGCCTGCAGCAGCCGGGCGGCGACGGCGACGCGGTCTACATCGCCACCCCGACGGCCCTGGTGCGGCAACCGCTCGGCGGCGGCGAGGCCCAAGAGGTCGCCTCCGTACCCAGCGGCCGGCCTTCGGCGCCGGTGTGGCTGGACGGCTGCGTGTACGCGGTGTGGAGCGGGACCGGTTCGTACGTCCGCGACTGCCCCGGTGACGGCGACGACGTGCAGCGCACGATCGAGACGACGCCCGATGCCTCCCTCGTGCTGCGCACCAATCGACGTGTGGTCGTCGTCAACGACACGCTGGCAGGAACGGTCTGGGTCGTCGACCAGGACGTCCAGCGCATCGAGAACTGGGACGAGGTGGTTCCTCCCGCCGACGACACCGCGGAGGAGGAGCAGAGCCAGGACGAGAAGCCGCAGTTCGACCTGCCGGAGCGCAGCGCCCAGAACACTCCGCCCACCGCCGTCGATGACGAGTACGGCGTACGGGCGGGGCGCTCCACGATCCTGCGCGTGACCGAGAACGACTCCGACGCCGACGGCGACCTGTTGGCCGCCTCGCTCGTCGGCGAAGCCCCGAGCGGATGGGACGTGCAGCCGGTCCTCGGCGGGGCGGCCCTCCAGGTCGCGGTGCCCGCGAACGCGGCGGGCTCATCGGCGCTGCGCTATCGCGTCGACGACGGCCGCGGCGGCACCGACGAGGCGACCGCCACCGTCACCGTGCGACCGCCCGAGGTCAACGCGCCCCCCACACAGAAGCGCACGGACACGCTCATGGTCGAGGCGGGAGCCGCCGTCACCTACGGCGTGCTCGACGCCTGGGCCGATCCCGACGGCGACGATGTCTTCCTGCAGCAGGCGTCGGTCGAGGGCGGCGACCTCGTCACCTTCCGCAGCAACGGCGTCGTGGAGTACACCGCCGCGAGCGGTCAGACCGGCCTGCACGAGGTGACGCTGGTCGTGTCCGACGGCCGCGAGAGCACCGAGGGTGTGCTGCGCGTCGACGTCCGCCCCGCCGACACCCTGAACCCCATCGCCAACGCCGATCGCGTCACCGCTGTCGCGGGCGTGCCGATCACGGTCGCGCCCCTCGACAACGACCTGAGCCCGACGGGGGAGCCGCTGCGCCTGGCCAAGCACGACACCGTGCCCGGGGCCACCATCGTGCCCGACTTCGCCGGCGGCACGTTCGACTTCGTCGCCGCGGAGCCCGGCACTTACTACGTGCAGTACCTGGTCACGGACGGCCCGCGTTCGGCGGTCGGTATCGTGCGCATCGACGTGCTCGTGGCCGGCGACTCCGGGCGGCCCCCGGTGGCCGTCCGTGATCTCGCCCTGCTGCCCGCCGGTCGCGACGTCCTCGTCGACGTGCTCGCGAATGACGACGACCCCGCCGGCGGCATCCTCGTCGTCCAGAGCGCACGGGTCGCACCCGGTGCGGGGGTCTCGGTCGAGGTGCTCGAGCACCGCATCCTGCGCATCACCGACGTCTCGGGTCTCTCGGGCAGCGTGACGCTGAGCTACACCGTCTCCAACGGTTCGCAGAGCGCGATCGGCGAGGTGCTCGTGCAGTCCGTCCCGCTGCCCGAACAGGTGCGCCCACCCGTCACCGTCGAGGACTCCGCCACCGTCCGTGTCGGCGACGTCGTGAGCGTGCCGGTGCTGGCCAACGACTATCACCCCGACAACGACGTGATGCACGTCGCGCCGGCCCTGGTGGAGACGGATGCCGCGGACCCGTCCGCGATCTTCGTCGACGGCGACCGCGTGCGTTTCCAGGCGGGCAGCGAACCGGGCACGGTGCACGCGACCTACGAGGTGGTCGACAGTCAGCTCAACCGCACGGCCGGGTACCTCACCATCCAGGTGCTGCCCGCCGACCAGGGCAGCAACTCCGCACCTCGGCCGAAGCCGGTGACGGCACGCGTGATCGCCGGAAACACCGTGCGCATCGCGGTGCCGCTGGACGGGATCGACCCCGACGGCGACTCCGTCGAACTGGTGGGCGTGGCATCCAACCCCGGGAAGGGAACGGTCACCACGGGCGACTCGTGGTTCGTCTACGAGGCGTATCCGGATGCCAGCGGGCGCGACTCGTTCACGTACACGGTGCGCGACCGCCTCGGCGCCGAGGCCGAGAGCACGATCGTCGTGGGCGTTGCGGTGCCCGGTTACGACAACCAGGCGCCCTACGCGGTGAAGGACACCGTGACGGTCAAGCCCGGACGGCGAGTGGCCGTCCCCGTGACCGCCAACGACTCCGACCCCGACGGCGACGCGATCTCGATCGTCACCGACGGTCTCATCGTCCCCGACGGGATGGATGCCGAGGTGCTCGGCGGCCGGGTCGTCTTCACGGCCCCGACCGAGGCGGGCGAGTATCCGCTGACCTACACGATCGCCGACGCCTTCGGCGCGACCGCGCAGGGTGCGCTGCTGGTCACCGTGGCCGCCGACGCCCCGGCCCGCGCCCCCCTCGCGCGCGACGACCGCGTTCCGCCCGGAGAGATCACCGCCGCGCCCACGGTCGACGTCGCCGTGCTCGAGAACGATGAGGACCCCGACGGAACCGCCGACGCCCTGCGTGTGCGGACCGACGACCCGCAGGCCACGGTCGGGGCGGGAGGCGTCCTGACCATCACGCTCCAGGACGCCCCGCAGATCGTGCGCTATGGCGTCGAGGACGCCGATGGGCTGAGCGCGCAGGCCTTCGTGTTCGTCCCCGGACTGGCGGCGCTCGTACCGACCCTGGCGACGACGGATCCGATCGTGGTCACCAGCGGCGAGAGCGTGCGGATCGTCCTCGACGAGCGCGTGCACGTCCGTCCCGAGCGCGAGCCGCGCGTAGCCACGGCCGATTCCGTGCGCGCCGGGCACGCCGACGGCTCGCCCCTGCTGGTCGACGAGCGCACCCTCGAGTACCGCTCGGCGCCCGGCTTCTTCGGACGCGACTCGATCGGCGTGCTCGTGACCGACGGCACCGGCCCCGACGACCCCGAGGGACTCTCGGGCTACGTCTCGATCCCCCTGCGCGTCCTGCCCGCAGAGAACCAGTCGCCCGTGGTGCGCAATGCGAGCCTGCGCGTCGCCCCCGGCGAAGGGACGGTCAGCCTCGACCTCGCCCGCCTCACCCGCGACCCCGACGAGGGCGACGAGAACCGCCTCAGCTTCCGCATCGACGGCGACGTTCCCGCCGGATTCCGCGCGAGCATCTCGGGGACCACCCTCGAGGTCGGGGCCGACGCCGACGTCGCGCCCGGCGCGACGGGGAGCGTCCGCGTACTCGCCTCCGACGGCACCTCCGCACCCGGTGCGGGCACGGTCACGCTGACCGCCGTGGTCTCGGAGCGCGCGCTTCCGGTCGCCAACGACGACACGGTCCCCAACGCCGCGCAGGGGGCGACCACCGTCGTCGACGTGCTCGCCAACGACGTCAATCCGTTCGCCGATCAGGGACCGCTGACGATCGTGTCGGCGCGCGTGGACGGCGGCAGCGGCACCGCGCGCGTCGCCGGTGACCGGGTGGAGGTGACACCCGGGAGCGACTTCGTCGGCACCATGGTCGTCAGCTACCGCATCGCGGATGCCACCGGCTCGCCCGAGCGTCAGACCGAGGCGCGCATCCGCCTGACGGTGCAGGGGCGGCCCGGCATCCCCGGTACGCCCACCGTCACCTCGATTCAGGACCGCACGGTGGTGCTGTCGTGGTCGACGCCGACCAACAACGGCTCGCCCATCACCGGCTACACGGTGACCTCGCCGCAGGGGTACTCGCGCCAGTGCGCGTCGACGACGTGCACGCTCGACGGGCTGACCAACGACGTCGAGTACACCTTCTCGGTGGTCGCGACCAACGCCGTCGGCACCTCGGACCCCTCGCCGTCCTCGGCTCCCGCACGTCCCGACGCGCGACCGGACACGCCCTCGTCGCCGACGGCCGTGTTCGGCGACCGCAGCCTCGCGCTCACCTGGGCCGCGCCCAACTCGACGGGCTCGCCGGTGACGTCGTACAACCTGGAGATCTCGCCCGCGCCCGCGATCGGGCCCATCCAGCGCACCGGGGTGAGCGGCACGAGCCTGGTCTGGGAGGGGCTCGAGAACGGCGTCGCATACCAAGTGCGTGTGCAGGCCGTGAACCGCGCGCCCGAGCCCAGCGAGTGGAGCCCGTACTCCGCGGCCGTCGTGCCGGCGGGGGTTCCGGACGCGCCGGGGGCGCCGTCGACGGTGCCCGCGACGCCGGTCGGCTCCCAGGCGCAGATCGGTGTGTCGTGGGCGCCGCCTGCGAACGTCAACGGCGATGCGGTGTCGTCCTACACCCTCTTCGTCAAGCGCGGCGGCACGGTGCTGAACACCATCCAGACCAGCGGTCTGTCGCAGAACGTGGTGGTGGACACGAGTGAGACGGATTACTCCTTCTCGGTGACCGCCCGGAACAAGGCCGGAGAATCGGCCGCGAGCGGCGACTCGGCCCCCCGCCGTGGTGCGGTCGCGCCGGGTGCGCCTGCGAAGGTGACGACCAGCCCGCGCGATCAGTCGATCGGTGTCGAGATCACCCCGGGCCCCCTCAACGGCTCGCGCTCCGATGAGATCGAGTACCGCTACCGCGTCGACCAGACCGGCGCCCAGGGCACGCTGCCGGTGTCGGGAGGATCGGTGGGCGGCCTCGCCAACGGCACCGCGTACACCGTGAGCGTCTGGGCGGTGTCGTCGGTGCAGGGCGTCTCGCCCGGAGCCGAGACTCGCTCGAACGAGTCCGTCCCGTTCGGCAAGCCCATCCTCTCGTTCGAGCAAGTGAACCGGCAGGACCGCGCGGTGCAGTTCGTCTGGTCGGTCAACCCCAACGGACGGCCGATCACGTCGACCAACGCCCCCGTCGGCGGCGACGGACGCCTGTCCTGGACGAAGGACGGGCTGCAGCCCGGCGAGGCGTACACGCTCGAACTGTCGTACACGAACGAGGCGGGAACGTCCTCGGACTCGCGCACCGAACGGGCGAATGATCCGCCGCCGGCCCGGGCGTGGGTGACGCGTGATGGCAACACCCTGACCTATCACTGGGAGAACGTGGCCCCTGGCTCGTGGCCGGAGGTGTCGCAGTTCCGATGCTGGAGTGTGCCGCAGGGCTCGCAGCAGGGCGGGCATGGCGGGGCAGAAGGCGGGAACGGTACCTGGCTGACGCTCGGGTCCTTCTCGACGAGTTCAGGTGCGGTCAGCGTTTCGTGTGGCAGCAACGCGACGGATAACTACTCAATCGAGCCCTGGAAGTACGGGCCCTGGCTCAAAGTGGGCCAGTCATGGAATGGCTGAGGAACGCATGACCATCACGCAAGAACAGACCACCTGGTTCGCCGACACGTTCCAGAAGCTCAGCGACAACGTGGGACTCGCCGTGCTCGGCAAGCCCGGCGTCGTGCGGCTCGTGCTCACGGCGTTCCTCGCCGAGGGGCACGTTCTGCTCGAAGACGCGCCGGGGACCGGTAAGACGCAGCTCGCCAAGGCCATCGCGGCGACCGTGCAGGGGACGAACAGCCGCATCCAGTTCACCCCCGACCTGCTGCCCTCCGACGTCACGGGCACCGTGATCTACGCGCAGAAGACCGGCGAGTTCCAGTTCCGTCAGGGGCCGATCTTCGCCTCCATCGTGCTGGCCGACGAGATCAACCGGGCCTCGCCCAAGACGCAGTCGGCTCTGCTGGAGGTGATGGAGGAGGGACGGGTGACCGTCGACGGCACCGCCTACCCCGTCGGGCGTCCGTTCCTGGTGATCGCGACGCAGAACCCCATCGAGCAGGCGGGGACGTACAAGCTGCCCGAGGCGCAGCTCGACCGGTTCCTCGTCAAGACGAGCATCGGCTACCCCGACCTCGACGCGGCCGAGCGCATCCTCTCGGGCGCCGCGGTCAAGGATCGCTCGGCGAGCCTCACCTCGATCATCTCCACGCAGATGGTGGCGGAGATCTCCGAGCTGCTCACGGGCGTCCACGTCGATCCGGCGGTGCTGCGCTACACCGCTCAGCTGGCCGAGGAGACGCGCAACGATCCCGCCACCCGGCTCGGCGTGTCGGTGCGCGGCACCCTCGCGATGGTCCGCGCCGCCAAGGTGTGGGCCGCCTCCGACGGCCGCGCCTACGTCATCCCCGACGACATCAAGGCTCTCGCGGGGCCCGTCTGGGAGCACCGCATCGTGCTCGATCCGGAGGCCGAGTTCGCCGGTGCGACCGCAGCGGGCGTCGTCGGACGCGCCCTCGCCGAGGTCGCCGCTCCCCAGTCGCGGTCGTCGGCGGCATGATCCGCGGCCGCCTGCTCCCGCGCCTGCGCGCGCTGTCGTCCCGGGTCGGGGCGATCCTGCGGCCGCGCGCTCGCCTGGCATCCGCTCTGGGGTGGACGCTGGTCGCGGTGGTGGTGGCGGCCGGGATCGTCGGGTTCTCGTTCGGGTGGGCGGAGCTCGTCGTGCTGGCGCTGGGGGCGGCGGTCGTCGTGCTCGCCGCGGTACCGTTCGTGCTGATCAAGCCGGTCTACGCGGTGCGGATCGAACTCGCCGCCCACCGCGTGCGCGTGGGGGAGCGCGCGGTGGGACGTCTCGTCGTCACGGGAGCGGGCGGTCGCACGTCTCCGGCGACCCGCGTCGAGCTCCCCGTCGGGTCGGCCCGGGCGGAGTTCCGGATGCCGCGACTCACCCCCGGGGAGGAGTACGACGAGCTGTTCTCGGTTCCGACTCATCGGCGGGCGGTCCTGACGCTGGGGCCGGTGACCTCGGTGCGCTCGGATCCTCTCGGCGTCCTGCGCCGCGAGGTGGCATGGACCGAGCCCGAGCTGCTGTACGTGCACCCGCGCGTGGTTGCTCTCGACAGCGAGACCACCGGCATCCTGCGGGATCTGGAGGGGATGCCCACGAGCGATCTCGCCGACGACGACATGTCGTTCCACGCGCTGCGCGAATACGCCGCGGGCGACGATCTGCGGCACGTGCACTGGATGTCGACCGCGCGCACGCAACGGCTGATGATCCGGCAGTTCGAGCAGACCCGCCGCTCCCACCTGTTGGTCGTCCTCTCCAGTGACCTCGACGACTACGCCGACGACGACGCGTTCGAGCTCGCCGTTTCGACGGCGGGGTCGATCGGACTGGCCGCGCTTCGCGGCGGCAAGGACGTCACCGTGCTCACCCACGACGGCGTGCTGGCGCTGCGCGGAGCCCGTGGCCTGCTCGATGCCTTGTCCGGTCTCGAAGGCCGTTCGCGCGAAAGTGGCCTGACGGCCCCGGCGCGCGCCATCGCGGCGGCGGCTCCCGGTGCGTCGGTCGTGGTGTTCGTCACCGGAACCGCGGGCAGCCTCGCGGATCTGCGCGCGGCCTCCCTGCGTGCCCCCGTCACCGCGCGAACGCTGGCGGTGCGTGCGGCGCGCGACGAGCCGGCGGCGCGTCGGGCGATCGGCGATCTCGTCTTCGTCGACGTGCCCGCGCTCGACGTGCTGCCGCAGGCCCTGCGGGCGGTGTCGGAATGAGGGCGCGCGGGTCGGTGGACACCGTCGCGATGCTGGCTCTGTGCGCTGTGGCCCTCGTGCCGCTGTCTTCGGCGTACGGAGACGCCGGGTTCTGGGTGGCGGCGGGAGGCGGCCTGCTGGTCGGAGCGGCGATCGCGGTGGTCGGAGCGCTGCGTCGGTGGCCCGTCATCGTGGTCGCGGCCGCCACCGTCGTGGCGTACTTCGTCGTCGGGGGAGCGCTCGCCTTCCCGTCCCGCTCTCTGCTCGGTGTCGTGCCGACCCTCGACGTGCTGGTCGCCCTGGCGACCGGGACGGTTCGCGTCTGGAAGGAGTCACTGACGCTGCCGACACCGTTCGCGGGCATCGAGGCGATGTCGGTCCTTCCGCTCGTGCTCGGTCTGGTCGCCGGCGTCGTCGCCGTCTCGCTCGCCCTGCGCCTGCGTCGTTTCGCCCTCGCGCTGCTCGCTCCCGCCGCTCTGCTGGTGGCATCCGTCGCGTTCTCGACCTTCGACAGCGTCTTCCCCGTCGCGGTCGGCGCGGTGTGCGGTGTCGTCGCCCTGGCCTGGACGGTCTGGCGCTCGCGCCGTGCCACCGCCGAACGTCACGCGTCCTCGATGGAGGACGACGCTCCCGCAGCTCCCACGCGCCTGGCCGCGACGGTCGCGGGGCTCACGGTGGCAGCCGTCGTGGTGGGGGCTGGGGCCGCGGGCGCGGCGGCATCGGCGCTCACCCCGCTCGGCGAGCGACAGGTGGTACGCGACAGGGTCGTGCCGCCGCTGGAGCTGCACGATTACGCATCGCCACTGACGGCCTTCCGCAAGTACGTCAAGGACGACGCCGACGAGCCGCTGTTCTCGATGACGGGGCTGCCCGAGGGCGCCCGGGTGCGGCTGGCGGCACTCGATCTGTACGACGGCGTCGTCTACACGGTGTCGGGCTCGGGCTCGGGCGCGGGCACGTTCGCCCGGGTCGGCCGTCATATCGCTCCCGCGGTGGACGGGGCGCCCGCGCACGTGAGCGTTCGGGTCGGCGCGCTGTCCGGAGTCTGGCTCCCGACGGTGGGCTCGCTCACGGCGATCGGCTTCGACGGAGCGGATGCCGTCGACCGAGATGCCGCCGTGCACTACAACACCGCGTCATCCACCGCGGTGCTCACCTCGGGCGTCGTGACCGGTGACACCTACTCCTTCGACACCCTCGTGCCGGTGTCCCCGAGCGACGAGGAACTGGCCGCGGCCACGGTGTCGGGCGTCACCACGCCCGAGCCGGAGCGGGTGCCCGATGATCTGCTGGCGGCCATGGACACCGCCGTCTCCGCCGCGGCGACCCCGCTCGAGCAGCTGCGCGCGATCGAGGCGTTCTTCCAGACCGAGGGGTTCTTCTCGCACGGGCTGGAGGGGGAGGTGGCCTCGCGCTCCGGCCACGGCCTGGCGCGCGAGGGCGAATTGTTCTCGCAGCCGCAGATGATCGGCGACGACGAGCAGTACGCCGTCGCGATGGCGCTGATGGTGTCGCAGCTGGGGATGCCGGTACGCGTCGTGATGGGGTTCTCGGGCGAGAACGCGGGGCTCGAGGGCGGCACGGTCGACGTCACGGGCGAGCAACTCCACGCGTGGGTGGAGGTGCCCTTCGACGGTTACGGATGGGTGCCGTTCTGGCCGACCCCCGCCGAGGACAAGGTGCCGCAGGAGCAGACCCCCGAGCAGCGGCAGAAGCCGCGCGTGCAGGTGGCGCAGCCGCCGGACCAGCCGCAAGAGCCCGCGGAGCTGCCACCCGCACCTCCCGTGGAGGACGCGCGCAGCGCCGACCGGCCTGCCGACCTCGGCTGGTTGTGGGCAGCGCTGCAGATCACCGGGTGGTCGGTGCTCGGTGTGGCCCTGTTGTTCGGGCCGTCCCTGGTGCTGGGGATCCTGCGCGCGCGTCGACGGCGCCGCCGTTCGCGGACCGAGGACACCGTCGCGCGCGTCGGCGGCGGCTGGGCGGAGCTCGTCGACACCGCCCGCGACGCGGGAGCGCCGATCCGGGCGGGAGCGACCCGCCGAGAGCAGGGCGTCGCCCTGGACGAACGTTTCCCCGACACCGGTGCGGGCACGCTCGCGGTACGCGCGGACGCCGTGGTCTTCGGCGGCGGACGACCCCGTCCCGAGGAGGTCGACGCCTTCTGGAAGGACGTGGACACGGCCTCCCGGGGGATCGGGCGCAGCCTGCCCTGGCGCCGCCGCTTGCGCGCGCGTCTGTTTCCGGCATCCGTGTGGGCGGAAGTGCGGGCACGCTTCGCGTCCGGCCGCATGGGGGGTCGGCGGCGGACCGACGGGACGGGCTCGTGACCGTGGCGATGGAGGTCAGCTGGGGCGCCTGCTCCGACACGGGAGTCCGTCGCGCCGCGAACGAGGACGCCTACCTCGCGGGCACCCCGGTGTTCCTCGTCGCGGACGGCATGGGCGGCCACGCGGGGGGAGCGGCGGCCAGCGCGCGCGCCCTGGACGGCTTCCGCGACCTCGTCGGCTCGCCGGTCACGGCCGTCGACGCCGTGCGCGCGGCCTTCGCGCGCGCCGTCGCTCATGTTGACGAGATCGCCGCGGGACCGGCTTCTCCCGGAACCACGCTGTCGGGCGTGGTGGTGTGCGAGGAGCGCGGGATGCCGCACTGGCTCGTGCTGAACATCGGCGACTCGCGTACCTACCGGTTCGCCGCCGGGACGCTCGAGCAGATCAGCATCGACCACTCGGCGGTCCAGGCGCTCATCGACGGCGGTTCTCTCTCGGCCGCCGAGGCCGAACGGCATCCCGAGCGTCACGTCATCACCCGTGCGGTCGGGGCGGGCTCGTCGGGACTGCCGGACTATTGGCTCTTCCCGGTCGGACACGACGACCGCATCCTGGTCTGCTCCGACGGCCTGTCGAAAGAGGTCCCCGACGAGGCGATCCGCGCCATCCTCGCCGACGAGGAGACGGCACCGGGAGCCGCTCACCGCCTCGTGCGCGAGGCGCTCGAGCGGGGCGGGCGCGACAACGTGACCGTCGTTGTGGTCGATGCGCGTCTGGACGACCGCACCGAAGGCATCGACGACATCGACGAAGACACCATTCCCCGTTCTGTTCCCGCCGAGGAGGCGCACCGTGTCGAGATATGAGTCCGGTTCGGCGTTCGCGGCGGTCGCACCCGAGGGGGCGGCGCTGCTGGACGACGACACCGCGCCGGAGGTCGTCGAGCGCGTCTGGCACGCCCTGAGGAGTGCGGGCGCGAGCGATGCGCTGGGCAGTGCCCTCGGCATCCTGGTCGAGATCCACGGTGTGAGCGCGCTGCCGTCGTTCGCGTTCGCGGTGCAGGGGGAGAGCGGCGCGCGCGTGGTCGTCCGCGGCGGCTTCGAGGCGCGCATCATCGGTGGAGCGCGCGCGGGTGAGACGGTGCGGCCCGACGGCCCGACGTTCTGGGTGGAGCGCTACGCGGCGGATTCGACCGGAATCGTGCTGAGCGGCCCCGACGGCCGCGGGTCGCCGTCATTGCCCGTCTCGGACGGGGTGGTCCGGGCATCGTCGATCGTCGTCGGCGAGCAGGTCGAGGCACCGGACGAGTCGGCATCCCCCTCCGCGTCCCCGGTGCAGCGGGGTGACGAGGGCGCGGGCCTCGGACGCCCAGTTCCGCACGAAGCGGAGACGGCGTCGACGCCCGCGGACGATCCCGACGTGCACGTGCCGGAACCCGCCCCCGTGGTCGTCCCCACGCCTCAGGCACCGGAGCCGCCCGTGCCCGCACCCCGCATCGAGACCTCGACGGACAGCGACCACACGCTGCCGCCTCGCGACGCGACGTTCGCCGTCACCGCGGAGCCGGAGAGCGCCCCCTCCCTGGCGGTCGACGAGGGCACGACGGCGTACGACGACATGATCTTCGGACGCACCCGTGCGGCGAGCGTCGAAGGGGCGGCCGTGCGGGCTCCGCAGCCCTCGGAGCCCACCGACGCCGGCCGGATCGATGCCATCCCCGCCGCGGGCTCGGCGGCGTCGGCGGCCGTCGCGCCGCTCGGCGACCACGACGGTCTGACGATCTCCGCCGAACAATTGCAGGCGCTACGTCAGAGAGGACCGGCCGCCCCGGCCGTCACCCCCGCCGGGGAGCCGACGCCCGAGGTCGTCCTCGTCAGCACGACGGGTGAGCGCGCCGTGCTCGACCGGGGCGCCGTCGTGGGCGTGCGTCCCAGCGTCGTGAGGGCGACGGGGATCGTGCCCCACCTCATCGCCGTGCCGAGCCCGTCCGGGGAGATCTCCCGCCGCCATCTCGAGATCCGTGTCGAGGCGTCGCACATCCTCGCCGTCGACCTCGACTCCACCAACGGCACGCGCCTCCTGCGGGTGGGGGCGGAACCGGTGCGTCTGCACCCGGGCGCGGCGACCTTGCTCGTCGCGGGCGACCGCCTCGACCTGGGCGACGGCGTCGAGCTGTCGTTCGAGGGACTGCGATGAGCCGCCCGCCGTCGACGCCGCCTCATCTCGCGGGGTTCGAGCCCATCCGACTGCTCGGATCGGGCGGTTTCGCCGACGTCTTCCTGTACCGCCAGGAGCACCCCGAGCGCGAGGTCGCCGTCAAGGCGATGCATGCGCACCGGCTCGACGCGGATGCCGTCCGCGGGTTCACCGACGAGGCCAATCTCATGGCCAAGCTCGCCGCGCACCCGCACATCGTCTCCGTCTACGGCGCGGGCGTGTCCGACGGGGGACGGCCGTACCTCGTCATGGAGTACTGCTCCAAGCCCAACCTGCAGGTGCGGCATCGCCGTGAGCGCTTCTCCGAGGCCGAGACGCTGCGCATCGGCGTACAGATCGCGGGCGCGATCGAGACCGCCCACCGCGCGGGCATCATGCATCGCGACATCAAGCCCGCCAACATCCTCGTCACCTCGTTCAACCGCCCGAAACTCACCGACTTCGGTATCGCCGGTGCGGCCACCTCGGCGGTGACGGCCATGAGCATCCCGTGGGCACCGCCCGAATCGGTGCGGGGCAGCGGAGGCAGCGGTCCGGCCTCCGACGTGTACTCCCTCGCGGCGACGCTGTACACACTGCTGACCAACCGGGGGCCGTTCGACATCCCGGGCGCCGCGAACGGCGAGATCGACGTGGTCACGCGCATCGAGACGATGCCGCTGCCCCCGACCGGACGCGGGGACGTCTCCGCGGCCCTCGAGGGGGTGCTCGCCCGCGCCATGAGCAAGGACCCCCGCGCGCGGTACGCGACCGCGCTCGAGTTCGGCCGTGCGCTCCAGCAGGTGCAGATCCACCACGGCATGCAGGAGACGACGATCGACGTCGAAGAGGAGGACCTCCTCCCCATCGACGACGACGGGGCGGAGCGGCCCACCCGATTCCGTGGCATCACGAGCATCGACGCGCAGTCGGCGCCCTCGGCATCCGTCGGGCTCTCCACCGCGCGCGTGACGGCCCGGGTCGCACCGTCCCTGCCCGACACCGCGCGGACCGCGCCGTCCCTGCCCGAGGTCGTGCGGCCCGCGGCCGCGGTCGCCCCCGCTGCGGCTCCCAGCTGGGCGGTTCCCGCCGCCCCCGCCGCGGTCGACACGGTCCAACGCCCCACCGAGCAGAGCGAGGCACCGGATGCCGTTCCCGCGGCGCCACCGCGACGTCGCCGGGGTCTGCTGATCGGTGTCCTGGCGGGCGTGGTCGTCCTGCTCGGCGCCGCAGGAGCGATCGCCGCGGCCACGCTGACCCCGTCGGCGCCACCGGTGCAGGCGTCGGCGGCGCCCCGTCCGGTGGACGCCGAGCCCGCCTCCCGTCCCGCGAGCGTGACCGACCTGACCGGGAGCGTGACCGGCGACGGAGTCCGCTTCACCTGGACGAACCCCGAGCCGCTGGACGGCGACCGCTACCTCTGGCGTGCCGTGGTTCCCGGCACGGAGACGACGTTCCAAGAGACCGCACAGACCGCTGTCGACGTGCCCGCGGATGCCGGCGGACGCACGTGCATCGAGGTGCTCCTGCGTCGCGCCGACGGCACGTCGGCAGCCTCGGGCGTCGAGGGGTGCGCGCCGTGACCGGCTCGGTCCCCGTGGTCGGCGACCTCGGGACGGAGGCGGGACTGCACGTGGAGTACTGCGGCGAGTGGTTCGTCGTGCACCCGGGAGAGACCTTCACCGTCGGGCGCGAGGCCGACCTCGCCATCGACGACAACCCGTTCCTGCACCGCCGCCTGCTCGAGATCTCGAGCTTCGAAGGCCTCTGGCTGCTCGCGAACGTCGGCAGTCGTCTGTCGGTGACCGTGACCGACGGCGCCGGTCGGCTGCAGTCGTGGCTCGCGCCCGGCGCCCGACTCCCGCTGGTGTTCGGGCGGACGACGGCGGTGTTCACCGCGGGCCCCACGACCTACGAGATATCGGTGTACGTCGCCGAGCCGGTGTTCAGCGAGACGCACCCGTCGTCGATCGAGGGCACGACCACCATCGGTGACGACGTGACCTTCACGCTGTCGCAGCGTCAGCTCATGGTCGCGCTCGCCGAGCCGTTGCTCAAACGCGACGGGACGGGCCTGGGCGAGATCCCCACGAGCGTCAAGGCGGCCGCACGGCTGGGGTGGACGACGACGAGGTTCAACCGCAAGCTCGACAACGTCTGCGACAAGCTCGACCGCCTGGGGGTGCAGGGGCTGCGCGGAGGCCTGCGCTCCTACGCGACCAACCGGCGCATCCGCCTCGTCGAATACGCCATCGCCGCGCGGCTGGTCTCGCGCGCCGACCTGTCCCTTCTCGATCTGAGGGCGCCCGAAGAATGAAACTCAAGCTCACCCTGCATCGATCCGACCGCGTGACCGACCTGAGCGTGACCGCGGATGCCACGGCCACCGTCGGCGACATCGCCCGGACGCTCGCTCTGGCCGACCCGCGTGGCAGCGGCCCGGTGCCCGACCTGGTGACGCTGCACATCGCCGACACCGTCGGAGGGGGCCGCACGCTCGAACCCGCCACCACGATCGTGGACTCGGGGCTGCTCTCGGGCGCCCACATCGACATCGTCGACGCGCGAGGACGCTTCGCGCCCGTGTCGGCAGCGGATGCCGTGGCGATGGTGCGGGTGCTCAGCGGGCCCGACGCCGGTCGGGAGTTCCCCGTCGCGGCCGGCGCCAGCCTCATCGGGCGCGACCACACGGTCGATGTGCGTCTCACCGACCCCATGGTCTCGAAGCGCCACGCACGGCTCAACGTCGGCGAGCACGTCGAGGTGATCGATCAGAACTCCGCCAACGGCGTGCTGGTCGGCGGAGCCGCGGTCGAGCGCAGCGTCCTCGGTCCCGCCGACGTGGTGACCCTCGGCGACACGACGTTGTCGGTCGTGGTGATCCGCCGCGTCGAGTCGGCCGGCTTGACGACGCAGATCGACCACGTCCGCGCTCCGAGGGTCGTGCCGCCCCGCCGCGAGACGGTGATCCCCGGTCCGAAACCACCGACACCGCCGCAGCCGCAGCGTCTGCCGTGGCTCGCGCTGGCGGCACCGCTTCTCATGGGCACGGTGGTGTGGTTCCTCACGCAGCAGCTGCTGGGGGTCATCATGATGGGGCTGAGCCCCGTGCTCCTCATCGGCGGGGTGCTCGACCAACGGCTCACCGCACGCCGCCAGTTCGCGGCCGAGAACAAGGTCTTCGCCGACGGTCTCGTCCGCACGCGCGAGCAGATCGCGCACGCGCACGACGCCGAACGGGCCCAGCGACGTCGCGAGCTGCCGTCGTGTGCCGAGCTCGTCGCCGATGCCCAGCGCCTCGGCCCCCTGCTGTGGGTGGAGCGTCCGGAGTCGCCGACCTACTTGGTGCTCTCGGTCGGGGCCGGGCGGGTGCGTTCGCGCGCACGTGTCGAGACGCCCCCGCTGCATGAGGCCCCTGCGGCAGCGGCGGAACAGCTCGCCGCCGTCGTCGAGCTCTGCGCCGTGATCGACGACGTCCCCGTGCCGGTGCAGCTCCGTCACGCCGGATCCCTGGGGTACGCCGGTCACGGTGACGTCGCCGCCGTGGCACGCGCCGGCGTGCTGCAGCTGCTGCTGAAGCACTCGCCGGCCGAGGTGGTCCTCGCCGCGATCGTGTCTCCGCCGGCGCGCGCCGAGTGGGAGTGGATCAAATGGATGCCGCACACCAGCTCGTCGCACAGCCCCCTCTCGGTGCCGCACCTTGCGGACGCCCGGGCTGCGGCATCCGATCTGCTCTCGGCGATCGAAGGCCTCATCGACGAGCGTCTCGACGGCGACGCGCCGGTACCCCGCGGCCGGACGACCGATGAGGGCGAAGCGGCGACCAGCACGGGTGAATCCGCGCCGATCGCGCCGGCCGTGGTGCTGCTGATCGACAACTCGGCCCCCGTCGATCGAGCCCGCCTCACCCGCGTCGCCGAGCGCGGGCCCGACGCCGGCGTGCACGTCATCTGGTGCGCCCCGCGGGTGGAGGATCTGCCCGCGGCGTGCCGCAGCTTCGTCGAGATCGGCCAAGAGCGCGGCGTCGGTGCCGTCGCGCAGGTGCGGGCGGGGGAACAGATCGCCCCCGTCGCCCTCGAGACGTGCACGGTCGCCGTGGCCGACCACGTCGCCCGCCTGCTCGCGCCCGTCATCGACGTCGGCGTTCCCGAAGCCGACGACTCCGACCTTCCGCGAGCCGTGCCCTATCCGGCGCTCGTCGGGCCCGAGATCCTCGACGACCCCGACGTCGTGGTCGAACGGTGGCGCCAGAACGACTCGCTCGCGGTGCGCGACGGGTCGCCGCCGAAGCGCCGTTCCAAGCCGGGGACGCTCCGCGCCGTCGTCGGTCACGCCGGAACCCAGCCCTTCGTGCTCGACCTGCGCAGCGACGGCCCGCACGCGCTCGTGGGCGGAACCACCGGAGCGGGCAAGAGCGAGTTCTTGCAGTCGTGGGTCCTGGGCATGGCCACGGCGCACAGCCCCGACCGGCTGACGTTCCTGTTCGTCGACTACAAGGGCGGGTCGGCGTTCGCCGACTGCCTCGACCTGCCACACCAAGTCGGGCTCGTCACCGACCTGTCTCCGCACCTCGTGCGTCGCGCCCTCACGTCGCTCAAGGCAGAACTGCGCTACCGCGAGCACGTCCTGGTGGCCAAGAAGGCGAAGGACCTCGCTACCCTCGAGCGCTCGGGCGATCCCGATTGCCCGCCCAGCCTGGTGATCGTCGTCGACGAGTTCGCCGCTCTCGTGCAAGAGGTCCCCGACTTCGTCGACGGCGTGGTCGACGTCGCCCAGCGTGGGCGCTCGCTCGGTCTGCACCTCGTGCTGGCCACCCAACGCCCGGCCGGTGTCATCACCGACAACCTGCGGGCCAACACCAACCTGCGTATCGCCTTGCGCATGGCCGATACTGAGGACTCCCTCGACATCCTGGGCGACCGGATGGCCGCCTACTTCGACCCGTCCGTCCCCGGACGCGGTGCCGCCAAACGCGGACCCGGGCGGCTCTCGACCTTTCAGACCGGCTACGCCGGCGGCCGGACGACCGGTGCGGTGCCGCCGCCGCGCATCGACCTCGCCGAACTCGACTTCGGTGTGCACACGCCGTGGGAGCCGCCGCGCGTCGACGACGTCGAGATCGCCGACGAAGGGCCGACCGATATCGCACGGATTGTCTCGTCGGTTCGCCGCGCGGCGCAGTCGCTGTCGCTGCCCGCTCCCCGGCGGCCCTGGCTCGACGAACTGGCTCCGATCTACAGCTTCAGCCGGTTGCCCAATCCGCGTACCGACGAGCAGCTGCCGCTGGGAGTAGGCGACGACCCCGAGACGCAGACGCAGCCGCCGGTGTTCTACGAACCCGACCAGGACGGCAACCTGGCGATCTTCGGCACCGGCGGCTCGGGCAAGAGCACGACCTTGCGCACCATCGCCGTCGCCGCTGCGGCCACACGGCGCAACGGAGGCCCCACGCACGTCTACGGGCTCGACTTCGGCGCCCGTGGTCTGTCGATGCTGGAGGGACTCGGCCACGTCGGTGCGATCGTGGCGGGCGACGACGAAGAGCGCGTGGTGCGAACGATCCGCCTTCTGCGCGACATCGTCGACGAACGCGCGGTGCGCTATGCCGCGGTTCGCGCGGGCTCCATCTCGGAGTACCGGCGCCTCGCCGAACGCCCCGAAGAGGCTCGCATCCTCCTCCTCGTCGACGGCATCGGGGCCTTCAAGGAGCAGTACGAGTTCGGCCCCGTGCACCTGTCGATGTGGTTCACCGCGTTCGCCCAGATCGCCGCCGATGGGCGCGCCGTCGGCGTGCACGTCATCGTCGCCGGTGATCGACCCACCTCGCTGCCGGCATCCATCGCTTCCACGGTGCAGCGCCGCATCGTGCTGCGCATGGCCAACGACGAGGAGTATCTGCTTCTCAACGTGCCGCGAGATGTGCTGTCGCCCGCGTCTCCACCGGGACGGGCGATCCTCGACGGCCGAGAGATGCAGGTCGCGGTGCTCGGGGAGTCGAGCAACGTCGCCGTGCAGGCGCGGGAGATCGACCGACTGGCATCCAGCATCCGCCGATCCGGTCTCGAACCCCCGGCCGGGATTGCGCGCCTGTCGGATGACGTCGACCTCGCGTCGCTGCCGGCGGGCGAGAGCGGTCGCGCCGTGGTGGGACTCGACGATCTCTCGCTGGCACCCGTCGCCATCGCCACGACGGGGGCGTTCCTGCTCAGCGGGTCGCCGGCGGCGGGGCGCACCACCGCCCTGGCGACCATCGCCGCGGCGGTGAGACGCGCCGAGCCCGGGCGACCGCGCGTGCTGCTGTCACCGCGGCGCACGTCGCTGCCCACGACGGGATGGACCGATTCGGCGCATACGCCCGCCGATGTTGCGACCTGCGCCGCGCGCTGGACCGAGCGACTCGAAGCGGGGGTGTCGACTCCCGTCGCGATCTTTGTCGAGGCGTTGCCGGAGTTTACTGGCACCGAAGCGGAGTTCGAGCTCGACCGCCTGCTGCGACTCGCGGCCCGGGAGGAGCACTTCGTCGTCGGTGAGGGCGAGTCCTCGTCGTGGGGGCAGGCGTACACCCTCTCGGGCCCCTTCAAAGCCGCTCGTCGCGGCCTTGCACTCGCACCGGGAGACATGGACGGCGACGTGCTGTTCGGAACGCCCCTGGGCCGTATCCGTCGCGCCGATTTCCCTCCCGGTCGGGGATTCCTCATCGAGAGCGGTCGTGCGAGCAAAGTGCAGATCGCCCGGGAGCCCCGGTGACGACGGTGGAGATTCCTCCCCATCGACGCCCGTTCGGGGCCGCCCATAGCCTCGCCTCATCGCCCGATGGCGGCGAAGAACCGGAACCCGGGAAGCGGGTCCGAACGACACGGAGAAGGAGAAGATCATGGCCGTTTGGGGTCTCGACGTTCAGCAGGTCCGCGCGCTCAGCTCGCAGCTGAGCAACAAGGCGCAGGACATCGACAACATCCTCAGCCAGCTCACCAACGCGCTCTCGCAGACGCAGTGGGAGGGGCCGGACGCGACGCAGTTCCGCAGCGACTGGTCGGGCCAGCACACCTCGGCGCTGCGCCAGGTCGCGCAGGCCCTGCGGGATGCCTCGCAGAAGGCCTCGCAGAACGCTGCGGCGCAGGAGCAGACGTCCAACAGCTGACGCGTTCGCGGGGGAGGCACTGGCCTCCCCCGCATCACGCAGAACACGGAAGGAGGATGACGTGAGCGGAATGTACGGCGCAGACGTCGAGCAGCTTCGCGCTCTCGCGCGGTCGTTCGACGCCGCAGCCAACAAGCTGGACCACGACCGGATGACGGTGGGCAACGCGATCCGCATCAACGCGTGGGTGGGTCCGGTCGCCGTGCGCTTCCGCGCCGAGTGGGACTCCGCTCACAGCGCCAAGGTGGCCGGTGCCGCGCGACGCTTGCATGCAGCAGCCCAGTCGTTGCGCAAGAACGCCGACGACCAGGAGCGCACGAGCCAGGCGAACGGGGCGAATCCGGGCGGCGGGACGAAGCTGCCTCCGGGCGCGCTGAACCCCGCTGAGATGTTCCGGCCTCTCCTCGCTGGGATCAGGATGGGCGCTCTGGAACCATCGCCCACTCTCGGTTCGCTCTTGGTGTCAGGAGTCGTCGGAACCGTCACTGCCTTTTCCGAGGGCGTGCACGACACGCTCGACAACATGGTCAAGGTCGTCGAGCTGCCCCACGCCGTCGTGGAGTACGGCAATCGGGTTGCGGTCATCTTGGCCTCCGGCAAGGGCGCGGAAGCTGCCGGACACCTCGATGAGGTTATGGCGGCCTCGAGATTCGGGGGCCTCCTGGATGTCGCGGGCAAGACCATCGGGGGAGTCTCGGTCGTCCTCAGCGCCGTGGACACCCTTTCCAAGGCCTCCGCGGGCGACACGGGAGGCGCGATCATCTCGGGCATCAAGACGGGGCTCGGTATCGCCGCGTTCGCACCGCCCCCGGTCGGCCCCATGGCCGCGGCCGCCGGGATCGGTATCACCGTCGGCGAGATGCTGTCGAAGAATCCCGTCGTGACGAAGGCCGTCACCGACGTCGTCGTCGGCGCCGGTGAAGCCATCGGCCGAGGCGTCGGCAACGCCGTCCAAGCGATCGACCGCATCGGCGAAGGCGTCGGAAAGGCCACCGGGAACTTCCTCGGGGGCCTTGGGAAAGCGGCGAAGAAACTGTGGCCGTGGTGAGCGGCGAGAAGGGTAGAAAGATCATGAGCGAACAGGTCTGGCAAGGTTTCGGCTTCGGCGAGATCGGTTACCTGCTGATCCAGGACGACGTGCCTGTCGTCGCGAAAGCACGGGAGATGTTCGACCTGATCGACCAGGCGTACGCCGAAGACGTCGCGATCGCCGCGGTCTCATCCCTGGTGGGTCACCAGCTTCTGGAGGTCGGAGAGGACGGACTGCCGCGTCCGCTGGGCGCCGCGGCTGTCCTGGCATACGCCATCGCGGAGGCGACCCGCTGGACGCGGATCGGGTTCTTCTCCGAGGGAGACGAAGCGATCGACGGTGCGGTCCTGCTGCACGCCCCCGAGGTGACGGCGATTCTGCAGCCCCGGCAGGGCGGGGCGTGGCTGATGGTGGTGAAGGCTCCCGAGGTGTCGGATGCGGAGGCGATCTGGGCACTGATCTCCGGCTTCCGCGATGCGCACGAGAAGGCCTCCGTGTTCGTCCAGGTCAGTGATCTGGCCGCTGGAGCCACGCTGTTCGCCGATCATCGGGGGGACAATTCGTGGAACATCGCGCTCGGCGAGTGCGCCCTCTGGCCGGAGCAGCGACGCGACGACGTCGACGGCCCCGTACTGGAGACGCTGCTGCGGACGGCGGTCGAGGACGATCTTTCCGTCGGTTGAGTCTGCGAGGTACGGGTGATCCTGTGCTTTCGGAAGGGAATGACATGGCAGCGATGATCGGTGCCGACGTCGAGCAGCTGCGCTCTCTCGCGCGCTCCTTCGATGCGGCCGCGACGGCGCTCGAACGCGACCGTATGACGGTGGGGGACGCCATTCGGATCAAGGCCTGGATCGGCCCCGTCGCGGTGCGCTTCCGCGCGGAGTGGGACTCGGCGCACAGTCTCAAGGTGTCGGCTGCTGCCGCACGCCTGCGGGCGGCGGCCGCGACCCTGAAACGCAACGCCGACGAGCAGGAGGGCGCGAGTGCGGCTGCCGGAGGTGGCATCGGCCACGCAGCGACGACCCGCAACAGCCTCGCCCTGAAGTGGGAGTCGATGACCTCGGCGGAGCGTGCCGCGTTGCCGACGAACAAGCTCGCCGTCTACGGCTACTCGGACTCCGTCCCTCCGTCGGTGCGCGACGAGGTGAACCGCATGCTCCTCGAGCGCTATCTGGCTGACACCTCGGCCCCCGACTATGCGCGGAAGGCCGTGGCGTATCGCCAGATCGAGGCGACATTGCGCGCCCACCCGGACGCCCGCCTGCTCTTGCTGGACCCGGACGCCGGGAGCCAGGTCCACGCCGCGATCGCCCTCGGCGATGTGGAGACCGCCGACCACGTCGGAGTCTTCGTGCAGGGTCTGCAATCGCGCACGGACAAGGCGAACGGGATCTCCGAGCCGGTCGGGGCCGCGGAGCACCTGCGCTCACAGGTCGATGCCTCGCTGCGTTCGTCGGGGCGCGCGAACGAGACGAGCGCGATGGTGGTGTGGATGGGGTACGACTCTCCGCAGGGAGGAATCCTGAATGCGACGATGACGCAGTACGGCGAGGCCGGCTCGCGAGGGTTGGCCGAGTTCGCCGACGGTATCCGCCGGGCCAACCCGAACGCTCATCTCACCGGCGTCGGACACTCCTACGGTTCGTACGTCACAGGCTTGGCGGCGCAGCGAACGGATGCCTTCGACGATGTGGTCATCTTCGGCTCCCCCGGCATCGGGGCGGACCGCGCGTCCGACCTCAACATCTCGGGCCACCTGTACGTCCTGGAGGGTCCCCGCGATCTCGTCGCGGACTCCGCGCGATTCGGGAAGGATCCCGATCGGATCCCGGATGCCCGGGTGCTCGCGACCGACTCGACGACCGGTCATGGGTCCTACCTCGATGACGGCAGTCGCAGCCAGCGCAACATCGCCGGCGTGATCGCCGGGGGATCGGCGGCTCGATGACCTCCCGCGACACGGATTGGGCGGCCCTCCACGACCCGCAGACCACCCCCGAACATCTCGCGGCCGTCGCCCAGCGGCATCCCGAGTTCGCCGCCGCGATCGCTGTACACCCCCACGCCTACCCGGCCCTGCGCGAATGGGCGCTCGCCGTCTCGCGCCCGACCGAGGTGGGCGCGGCCGCGCCGGTCGCGGGTCCGGCTCCGGTCAGCGCGGCCGAGCTCGCCGTGGACGCCCTCGCCGATGAGAGCGGCGCCGACGCTCCGTGTTCGTCGGGACGTCCGCGTCGCGGCCTCTGGATCACGTGTGCGGCGGTCGTGGCGCTCATCGCCGCGATCGCGATCACCCAGTCGATCGTGATGGCGGTCGCGAACAACGCCCCGACGGCCGGAGCGGAAGACTCCTCGACTGCGAGCGACTGCGACCAGTACCTGGCTTTGACGTCCGAGCAGCGGTCGTCGGACTTCGCCGACGACACGGTCGCGCGGTGGGACGAGAACGGCCTGACCCTGGTGCCCGTGACCGCCGTGTACGACGCGCAGTGCCCCGCCCACGCCGGTGAGGGCTATCCCCTCTACGAGGTGGACACGATGGGCGACGATCCGCGATGCGACGTCTTCCTGGGCCTGAGCGACGATCAGAAGAACCAGTGGGCCGCCGACCTCTCCTCGGGCGACAGCTGGGGACTCTCGTCCGAGCGATCCTCCGCCGCCGATCTGGAGACCGGATGCCGAGAGCTCGCGCTCCCGACCCAGAACATGATCCGTCTATCGAACTACCTCGTCGATTTGCCGAACCGCATGTCGTGGCAGACGCAGACGCAGCTCGGCTATTCGTGGAACACCGTGCTCGGGGTCGGAGGTCTCGTCCCCGGACCCGACGTGGTCCCGCTCGGCGGGGACCTCCTCGCGGACGGGTCGACGAGCCGTGTCTACACGCCCGGTTCCGCCTGCGGCTTCGACCCGGCGACCGATGCGATCGTGCCGTTGCGGCTGCTCATGACGAGCACGACCGGAGACGCCGATCCGATCCTGATGTCCGCGGGGTGGACCCTCCGCGTGCGAGAGGGCGCGCAGCCCGTCAGCCGGGCGCTCCTCGAGGCGAACTACAGCTCGGGCGCGGACTGCTCCGAGCCGGTCGGGTCGTACGACGGGGCGCGAACCTTCGTCGGGTACGACGACCCAAACGACGAGATCTGGTCGACGGATGCCTTCAGCGTGGTGCTGAAGGACTTCGTGTCGCCGCAGTACCCGGCGGGGGCCATCTCCGATCTCTCCGCATACGAACTGGTGGCCACCCCGGCAGCGACACGCTCCGAGGACCCCGTGATGGACATGACTCCCGCCGTCATCCGCCTCGACGGCAGTCGTCCCTAGCTCAGACCCTCTTCATTCGCCTACCCGACAGGAGCAGCCATGACCAGCGCGACCACCGAGCCCGCTCTCGACCGACCGTACGAGGGCGCCCCCTTCGGCGCGGCCTACCGCCGGTTCTGGAAGAAGGGCTTCACCTTCACGGGGAGGGCGAGCCGTGCCGAGTTCTGGCGCGCGTGGGTCGCCACGTCGGGCGTGGTCGTGGTGCTGTACGTGATCTCCACGATCGTCAGCACCGCCGGACTGGCGGCCGCCATGAACTCCGGCAGTTACTCGTCGTATTCGACCGCCAGCGGGGTATCGGGCTTCTTGCTCGTGGTCGCGGTCATCTATGGGCTCGCCATCGCCATCCCCTCCATCGCTGTCACGATCCGCCGCCTGCACGACACCAACCAGTCCGGGGCGATGTATTTCGTCTCGTTCATCCCGTTCATCGGCGGACTGATCCTCCTCTTCATGCTCGCGCAGCCGGCTCGTCCCGAAGGGTCCCGCTTCGATCTGGCCTCGGTCGGATACGCGGCGCCGCCGACCCCGCCGGCGGCGACGTCGAGTTACGGGGAGATCCCTGCTCCGCCGACCGCTGCGTTCGCGGGCGCCGCGCCCGTCGTTCCCCCGGTTCCCGCACCTCCGGCGGCGTCCGCTCCGTCCGCGCCGCCGGTGCCGCCCGCGCCCCCGGCGTTCGCCCCCGCACCCTTCGCGGGCTCCGCGCCACTGGCCGGCTCGGCCCCCGCCCCGGCGGCGCCGCCGGCAGCAGCCCCCGCCCCGCTCGCACCCGCGCCGGTGGCCTTCACGGGCGTGCCCGGCCCCGTCGCCCCGATCCCCGGCATCCCGGGTCTGTCGTCCGTTCCGGCGGCCCCCGTCGCCACCCCCGTCTCCGCCCCGGATCTCGACAGCACGCGCATGGTGCCGCCGTCCTCGCCAGCCGGGTGGACCCTCGAGCTTCCGGACGGGCGCCGCGTGAGCGTCGACGGTGCCGTGTCGCTCGGGCGTGACCCCGCGAGCGAGCAGGGCGGAACCCTCGTCCCGATCGTCGACCCGGCCCGTTCCATGTCGAAGACGCACGCGCGATTCGATCTCGCCGGGGGCGGCGTCACGGTGACCGACCTGCACTCCACGAACGGCACTCGTATCGAGAGCGAGGCCGCGTCGACCGTGTCCGTCGCACCCGGATCGCCCACGCCCGTCCCCGAGGGGGCGACGGTGGTGCTCGGGGAGTATGCCGTGCGTCTGTCGCGCCGCTGATGGACGCCATCCGCGACGAGGCGTGGCGCCGCCTGCACGACCCCGCCACGGATGCCACCACGCTCGCCGAGATCGCGCGCGCTCACCCGGAGTTCGCGGATGCCATTCGCCGGCATCCGAACAGCTATGCGGAGCTGCGCGCGTGGGCGGATGCGGTCGCTCCGTCGCTCGCGACCCCCGCGAGCCCCACCGCCCCCGAGACGGCCGCGGCCCCCGCGGCCCCCGCGGCGCCCGCGGCCCCCGTAGCTGTGCGCACCCCTGCCGCGACACCCACCGCCGCGACGGGGCTCGGCGCCTCTGCTCCGGTGGCGACCCCGGCGGCGGGAGCGACCCCGGCGGCGGGCGCGACCACCCCGAGCCGACGGATCCGCCGCCCCGTCGTCGTGGGGGCGGTGCTCGGTGGCGCCCTGCTGGTCGGGGGAGCGGTCGCGACGGCCGCCGTCATCGCCACGCGTGACGCGTCGTCCCCCGCTGCGGAGGGGCTCTCCACGGCGCCCGGGGAGATGACTTCCGCTGCACCGACGGCGACCGTCGCCGGGGAACGTCGTCTCGACGGGCCGCCGGTCTACATCGGCGACGAGCTCTCGCTCTTCCTGCTCGATGCGCAGCAGCTCGCGCCCTTCGTCCCGGCGGCGGCGGACGGGCGGGTGTCGGATCGCCTGCTGACGATCGGCGAGGGCGAGGGCGTCCGCACCGATCCGGCATCCTGCGTCGATTGGATCATCCCCGACGAGATGACCGTCACCGGCGCTCGGGCGCTGCAGTGGAGCGAGCAGGGCTACACGTCCGACAGCATGACGGTGCGGCAGTTCCCGACGCCCGAGCTGGCCGCCGCTTGGGCAGAGCCCTTCCTCGGCGGGACGTGCGACTCCTTCTCCTTCGGACAGTCCGATCCGCTCACCACGACGATCGAGGCGACGATCGTGGCCGACGTCGACGATCGCGTGCTCGCCCGGCGTGTGCAGCGCGACGACGGCTTCCCCACGCGCACGGTCGTCGTGGGTCGCGAGAGCAACGTCGTCGTCGTGATCGACACGGACGTCGATCTCGCCGACACCGCGGCGTCGGATCTGGCGGCGCTCGTCAACGACGCGATCCTGTCCGCGCGCGCCGCCGTCACGGCGAAGATCGGCTACCGCTGACCGGCGCCCGTCACTGCATCCGCAGCGACGAGTCCCAGAGGGCCTCCTCCGTCAGGGTGAGGGCAGCGTCCTCGACGGAGATCGAGCCGATCCCGTCCTGGTTGATCGGCCGGTTGTAAGCCGTTCGGAAGCGCATCACCCGGCCCGTGCGGTCGGTGACGATGTACTGATTGGCATCCGCGTCGATGTATACCTCCGACATCGAGCCGCCCGGGAAGGCGTTCTGCACCGTCGCGACCGAGTCTCCGATCAGGATGCCGCGAGCTCGCGGCGCGATCTCCCGCAGGGTGTCATCCATACCCGACGACGGTCCCACCTGCAGTTTGGCGAGTCGGTCGTCGATGAACGCCGCTTGGACGACGGGCTCCCCGCGGGCGTCGGTGATCTCCCATACCGCCCGTTTCTCGACGGGTGTCAGGGCCGGCACGGCAGCGCGCGCCTCGGCGAGCGTCATCCCGAGGGTGAGCGGCCCGACCCCTTCGAAGTCGATGTCCCACGAGGCTGGGGTCGCGGTGACCGTCGCAGCCGGTACGCACCGGCACACCACGATGCGGCGGACCGCTCCGGATCCGTCGAGCTCGAGACGGTATCCGACCAGGCTTCCCGGGGCGACGGGGAAGACCATCTGCGTCGACGTCGACGTCACGCTCGGTCCATAGATGCGGGTGAAGGCGTCGACGCCGTCGGCGGGCGTCACGCCCTCCGCGGTTCCGACGGTCGCGTCCGAGGGGGAGATGGAGGACACTCGCCCGTTCCGGAGCTCGACGGTTCCCCACCCGCAGTCCACGAGGACGACCTCGACACCGCCGTTGCGCGTGGTCGTTCCCACGCGCGCGCCGTCGACGGCGGCGCGCACCTCGGCCAGGGTCATCCCCAGCTGGACGCCGTTGACTCCCTGCGCGCTGAGAGAGCCGTCGCGCAGGCCGACGGTGGCCGCCGCGCGCAGACGCGCGGCGAGCTGGCTCGGGTCGGAGGCGGAGACCGCGGTCCCGCCCCCCACGCCGCCGATGCAGGTCATCTGCTGCTGTGCTGCCTCGTCGTCGTCGACGCCGAAGCCCACGACATGGATCGAGATGAGCGGGTTCGCGCGATGGATCTCGGATGCCACTTCGCACGAGGCCGGGGGCGCGCACGTGTCCACGCCGTCCGAGACGAGCACGATGCTCGCGGTGCTGTCGGTGGGGAGCATCCCCGCGGCGGTGCGCAGGGCGGGGCCGATGGGGGTGAACCCGGAGGGACGGATGCCGTCGACGGCCGCGCCGAGGGCGGACGGGTCGACAGGACGGACGGGGGACAGGGTCACGACGTCACGGCAACCGGCCTCCCGCTCGCTGTCGTCGTTGCCGGTGCCGGTTCCGAACACCAGCAGGCCGGTGGGCGTGCCCGCGGGCAGGGCGGAGATGGCGCTGCGCGTCGCCTCCTGCGCGACGGCCATGCGGGTGCGCCCGCCGGCATCGCGCACCATCGATCCGGAAGCGTCCAGGATGAACACGACGGGGGCGGGGGTCGCCTGCGCGGCCGTCGCGGCGGGCGGAACGACACCGACGGCGGCCACGGCTGTGACGACGACGGCGACGATCTTCCAGATGGCTCGCGTGCGCATGCGTGTCCTCTCGCGTACGCCGCCTCCCGACGGCGGGGCCAGAGTCCCACGACCGGCGTCGGCGCGTCGATGGGGAGAGATCCCCGTCTCGGCGAAAGCGGGTCCGCCCGCGCGACGTCTGGCCGCCCGACGTCTGGCTGCGACGTCTGGTCGCGCGACGTCCGGCGGCGTGCGCGGGCGGACCGGGCCCCTCAGGAGACGTCGTGTCCGCAGTACGGGCACTTGTACGAGTCGGAGGGCCGCATCTGATTCTTGAAGACGGTGTGTCCGCGAACGCAGCTGGCGGCCAGGTTCCAGTTGCCGGTCGAGGTGGTCGAGGCTTCGGTCTTGAACATGGGTGCCTTCCCCGAGCGGTCTCTCCGCTCGTGCGGGGGCAGTCTTCGCGACGGGCGAGTCCCGGTCGATGGGGATCTCTGTCCATTCCCGGATTCGGCGCGGCGGCGGCACAGTCGACGCGACGGCAACCGGCGCGGTGGCCCCGATGAAAGGACATCCCATGGCTCAGTGGCACGACATCCAGGCCTATCTCTCGGCGAACTACGCGGTCGAGGTGATCAATCCCCAGTTGCTGAAGATCGTCTTCACGATCGACAGCTCACGCACCCAGATCGCCTTCCTCTCCCGCCAGACGCTCGGCGAGGAGGAGTGGCTGACGGTGGAGTCGGTCATCGGACGTGTCGACGCCGTCAATCTGGCGGGCGCTCTCGCACAGGTCGAGAACATCGTCGTGGGCGGTCTCGCGCGGGTGGGAGAGCTCGTCACCCTGAAGAACTCGATGCCGCTGGCGAACATGGACATCAACGAGCTCGTCCGCCCGATGGAGCTCGTCACCCTGACAGCAGACAACCTCGAACGCACCCTCACCGGCATGGATGCTTTCTGACCGGCATCCTCGAACGGCGATGTCGGAACCCTCCGCCACAATCGGCGTATGAGCGACCTGAGAGTCACCCGCACGACGGGCGCGCGACTGCTGGGCATCGGCGAGTTCTCCCGCTATGCCGGCATCAGCGTGCGCATGCTGCGCCACTACGACGAACGCGGGCTGCTCACGCCCGCCTACGTCGACGCGGTCACGTCGTACCGGCGGTACACACCCGAACAGCTGCGCGTGGCGGGCCGCATCCGTGCTCTGCGTGACGCCGGCTGCGGCATCCCGCTCACCGCCGAACTGCTCCCGTTATTCGCCACCCCCGACGTGTTGCGCGCACGACTCGCCCAGCACGCGGCGTCTCTTGAGACGGCCGCCGCCGAACTCCACACGCAGCGGCATCTCGCCCTGTCCCTGGTCGACGCGCTCGATGCCCCCTCCGCAGCGGTCGGTGAGCGGGTGTTCCCGGCGGTGCGGACGCTGTGGTTGCGGCGCACGGTGGCGTGCTATCCGGCGGAGGGGGAGTTGTGGGCCGACCTGCGCGACCTCATGGCGCGGCCGGACGGCGCCGACCCCGCCCGCTTCGGCGACCTGGTCGGCGCGACCTACTTCGATGAGGAGTTCCGCGAGGACGACGTCGAGATGGCGATCTGGCGGGAGTACACCGGCCCGTTCGCGCCGCACGACGGGTTCGACATCGTGGAACTGCCCGCGCAGCGCGTCGCATGGACGACGCACCGGGGTGACTTCAACACCATCGGACGGGCGACCGAGACGCTCGGCGCCTGGATTGCGGAGCGCGGGCTCACGCGGGTGGGCGCTCCCTTCAACGTGTACGTCGTCGGCCCGGGGCGCGAGAAAGACCCCGCCAAGTGGGTCACCGAGGTCAACGTGCCGGTCGCTTGACCCTCTCACTGTGGCAGGTCTCACTCTCTATGCAGGGGGCGGAACGTCCGCCCGCAACGAGAAGGGTCAGGCCCATGAGCGACACGAACACCGTGAACTACTTCGAGATCGGCACCTCCGACCCGGAGGCCGCCCGCGCCTTCTACGGGCAGCTGTTCGGCTGGCAGTTCGCCGCCGCCAACCCCGGTGGCTATGCCGCGGTGAATGGAAACGCGGGCGGTCTGTGGGACACCTCCGACATCGGCGGGGAGTCCTGGGCGGTGTTCTACGTCGAGGTCGCCGACATCCGCGCCACGGTGGAGCGGGCGGTCGAGCAGGGGGCGCAGACGGTGCGCCCGCTCGTGGACAACGGCGTGATCCTGTTCGCGCACCTCGCCGATCCGGCCGGGAACCGCTTCGGGGTGTGGCAGCGCAAGGCCGCCGTCTGACACGGCTCGGACGGGCGCCCCATGGCGCCCTCCGGTGAGTGTCCAGAACACCCGGACGTCTCGCAAATCCGTCCGGGTGTTTTGGACACTCGGCGTTCCGGCGTGACCCCGCGGCCGACGCGCGGCACGCACGGCCGCCGTCAACGCGCCGCGCCTCGACTACTCGGTCAGTGCGGAACCGACGACCCGCCCGTCCTCCAGCCGCACCTCGCGGTCTACCAGCCCCGCCGGCACCTCGACGTGCGACACGAGCACGACCGCCTGTTCGCGGCCCACTGCGCCGAGCAGGTCGGTGAGCAGGGCATCGGATGCCGCGGGGTCGACGCCCGCGGTCGGCTCGTCGAGCACCAGCACCGGGAAGCCGCGCAGCAAGGCCCGCGCGAGGGCGAGGCGTTGCGCTTGGCCGCCGGAGACGAGGGTGCCACGGTCGCCGACAGGGGTGTCGAGACCTCCGCGCTCGAGGACCCATGACTCGAGGCCGACACGCGAGAGAACGGCCCAGAGGTCGTCGTCGGAGGCGTCGTCGCGGGCGAACAGCAGGTTCTGCCGCACCGACTCGTCGAAGAGGTACGGTGCCTGCTCGATCAGGCCGACCGTGCGGCGCAGGTCGTCACCGGAGATCTCGTGAGCCTCGACGCCGTCGATCGTGTACGACCCCTCGTAGTCGAGCAAGCGTGCGAGCACGTGTGCGAGCGTCGTCTTACCGGCACCGCTCGGTCCCTGCACCAGCACGCGCTCGCCGGGGCCGACACGCAGGTCGATGTCGTCGAGGCGGCCGGGATCGCCGTCGGAGGCGCTGCGCGCCGGCCAGTGCGCGCGGATGCCGCGGAGCTCGAGGCCGGCGCCCAGCCCGGGTGCCTCGCCGGTCGGGGCGGGCTCGTCGCGGGGGAGCCCGGCGGGGATGGTGTCGGGAACGGCCTCGGCGATGCGCTCGACCGCTGCGCGCACCTGCCGCCACGAGGCGAGAGCGAGCGGCACCGGACCGAACACCTCGAACACCGCCATCGGCAGCAGAACGACGACAGCGATGCCCGGGCCCGACAGGGTTCCGCCGGTGACCGCGGGAGCGGCGACGAGCAGTGCGCCGAGCGAGGCGAGCCCGGCGAGCATCGACACCGCGCCCGAGGTGAGCCCCTGCGCCCCGCCGCGGCGGACGACCGCTCGACGGAGCGCCCGGTCGGCGTCGCGGACGCGCGCGGTCGCGGCATCCATCGCCCCGTAGGCGGTCAGCACGTCGAGGTTGGTCAGCAGGTCGTGCACGGCGTCGGCGACGGCGGCGCGCAGCGGGGCGATCGAGCGCTCGGCCCGTGCTCCCGCCGCCCAGCCCACCGCCACCGCGACGGCGAAGGCGACGACGAGACAGCCCAGCACGACGAGCGCCGCCGGCAGCGAGACGATGGCGGCGAACACGACAGCCGCGAGCGATGTGGAAGCCGCGACCGTCAGGGGCAGCACGACGCGCAGGGGCAGGTTCTGCAACTCCTCGACGTCGTCGACGACGCTCGAGAGCAGGCCGCCGCGGCGCGAGCGCCCCAGGCCGTCGGGGGCGAGCGGCACGATGTCGCGCACGAGGTCGGCGCGGACTCCGGCGAGCTGATGCAGGGCCGCGTCGTGCCCCGTCAGCCGCTCCAGGTAGCGGAACACCGCGCGTGACAGCGCAAACGCCCGCACGCCGACCACGGCCATCGAGAGGTACATCACCAGGGGCTGCTCGGCCGCCCGCGTGATGAGCCAGGCGCTCGCGGCGAGCAGCGCGATCGCGCTCGCGGCCGTTCCGAAGCCCGAGAGCACCGCGGGCGCGAACCGCCGCCGCGAGGGCATGGCCGAGCGCAGGATGCCGCGTACCCGGGCGTTCATCGCCGCCCCCGCCCAGCCCCGCTCGAGTCGCCAAGATCTGTCGCCGCGATGGGCCCGGAGACAACACTTTCCGGCACCTCACGCGCGGGGGAGAGGTCGAGCGTGCGGGTGGCGATCGTGCGCGCGGAGCGGCGGTGCGAGACCAGGAGCACGGCGCGGCCGGCGTCGGCCTCGCGGCGGAGGGTCGTCCACAGGTGCGCCTCGGTCGCGGCATCCAGGGCGCTCGAGGGCTCGTCGAGCACGAGCACCGGCACCCCCGTCACCCGCGCGCGGTACAGCGCCCGCGCGACGGCGACGCGCTGCGCCTGCCCGCCCGAGAGCCCCGAGCCACCGGCGCCGAGCGGGGTCGCCGGGTCGATGTCACCGGCGCCGGCGTCGGCGAGGGCGGTGACGATCCGGGCTGCGTTGGCCTCAGACCCCAGTGAGACGTTCTCGGCGACCGTGCCCGCCACGAGCCCCGGCCGCTGGCCCGCCCATGCCACCGACGTTCGCGCGTCCGCAACGATCGCGCCGTCGATCCGCACCGAACCCTCGTACGGCGCGTACCCGAGCAGCGCGGCGACGAGCGACGATTTGCCGACGCCACTCGGTCCGGTGACGAGCACGACCTCTCCCGGCGCGACCGTCAGCGACACCGTCGGCAGGGTGTGCCCCTCGCGGTGCACGCGCACGTCGTCGATCGTCAGCACCGATCCGCGCACCGGGGAGGCGGCATCCGGACCCTTCGCCGACCGTGCGGCATCGAGGGCGTCGAAGATCTCCTCCGTCGCGGCGACGCCCTCCGACGCAGCGTGGAACTGCACGCCCACCTGCCGGAGCGGCAGATACGCCTCGGGGGCGAGCAGCAGGACGAACAGCCCGGTGAGCAGCGAGAGGTCTCCCGCCAGCAGACGGAAGCCGATCGTGACGGCCACGATCGCGACGGAAATGGATGCCAGAAACTCCAGCGCGAAACCCGAGAGGAACGACACGCGTAGCACCGTCATCGTCTCGCGCTTGTAGTCGCGCGTGATGGTCTCGATGGAGTCGGCGGCCCGGTGCTGACGACCGAACGCCTTGAGCGTGCCGAGGCCCGCGACGGTGTCGGCGAAGCGCGCGGCGAGGCGTCCGAGGGTGCGGTACTGCCGCTGCTGGACGCCACGGGTGGCGAGGCCGATCAGCACCATGAACACGGGGATGAGGGGGATCGTCACCGCGACGATGAGCCCCGACAGAGGGTCGGCGAGGGTGATCGTCCCGATGAGGAGGGGCATCGTGATCGCCGTCGCCACGAGCTGCGGCAGGTAGCGGCCGAAGTACGCGTCCAGCGCCTCGAGGCCGTGCCCGGCGGTCAGCGACAGCGAGGCCGCGTTACGACGGGCCAGCCACCGCGGTCCGAGACGCCTGACCGCGCCGACCAGGGCCGCGCGCAGCTGCAGCGAGGCGGCCGCCGCTCCCCGCGCCGACACCCGCTCCGAGACGGCGATCAGGAGTCCGCGCAGAAGAACGAGGGATGCCGCCACGCCGACGTCTCCCCAGAGGTCGCCGACCGGCCGGCCCTCGATGGCGCCCACGAGAGCCGAGGTGAGCGCCCACGCGAACCCGACGATGACCACGGTCTGTGCGAGCACGATCGCCGCGGTGACGGCGAGGAAGCTCCGCGAGGCGGTGGCGTAGCGGACGAGCCGCGGGTCGACGGGTTTCACGGCTCAGTGCGCCACGAGCGCGGCCTTCTCGATGCGGGCGCGGGTGACGCGCTTGCGGAACACCCAGTACGTCCACCCCTGGTACGCCAGGATCAACGGCAGGAAGATCAGCGCCGCCCAGCTCATGATCGTCAGCGTGTACGGCGTGCTCGACGCGTTCTCGATCGTGAGGCTCGACCCCTCGGCGAGGGTCGAGGGCATCACGTTCGGGAACAGCGCGAAGAACAGTGCCGCGACGGCGGCGACGATCGTGATCGCGCCGAGGGTGAAGGCGGTCCCCTCGCGGTCGCGGGCGTTGGCGACCCACGAGCCGATCAGCGCGAGGGCGGCGGCACCCGACAGGCCCACCACGCCGAGGAACAGCGGTGCGTCAGCGGCATCCATCATCGTCCACACGAGGAACAGCGCGGCCAGCACGATCGTCACGAGCCCCACGCGGCCGGCCAAGCGTCGGGCGTCGGCGCGCACCTGCCCGTCGGTCTTGAGCGCGACGAAGTACAGCCCGTGCACGAAGAACAGCGCGAGCGTCGTGAGTCCGCCCAAGATGCCGTAGGGGTTCAGCAGCGTCAGCACGGAGCCGACGTACTCGTGGTCGGCATCCAGGGGAACCCCCTGCACGATGTTGGCGAAGGCGACGCCCCAGAGGAAGGCGGGGACCGCGGAGCCGAAGAAGATCATGCGATCGAACGAGCGCTTCCACCGGAGCGAGTCGCGCTGGTGCCGGTACTCGAACGAGACGCCGCGGGCGATGAGGGCGATGAGGATCGCCAGCAGCGGGAGGTAGAAGCCGCTGAACAGCGTCGCGTACCACTCCGGGAACGACGCGAACAGCGCGGCGCCGGCGACGATGACCCACGTCTCGTTGAGGTCCCACACGGGGCCGATGGTGTTGATGATCTGTCGGCGGGCGATGTCGTCCTTGCCGAGGAAGGGGATCGACATGCCGACGCCGAAGTCGAACCCGTCGAGCACGAAGTAGCCGACGAAGAGGAAGGCGACGATCCAGAACCAGAGGTGCGCGAGATCCATTTTGTGTCCCTGTGTGCTCAGTAGACCGTGGTCGGGGTGTTCTCGATGGCGTCGTCATGGGCGGCATCCGGATCGGGCAGCGGGTCGGGACCCTTCTGCGCGAACTTCTTGATGAGTCCGAACTCCACGACGGCGAGAGTGGCGTACACGAGGGTGAAGGCGATGAGCGAGATCAGCACGCTCCAGCCGGGCACGCTGGGCGAGACGCCGTCCTGCGTGAGCATGAGACCGAAGACGATCCAGGGCTGACGGCCCATCTCGGTGAAGACCCAGCCGACCAGGCTCGCGAGCATCGGGAGCGGTGCAGCCCAGATCGCGACGCGCCACATCCAGGGCGCGACCGGACGGGTCGCCTTCTTGCGGGTCACCCACAGGCCCACGACGCTCACCAGCGCCGCGATGCCGCCGAGCGCGATCATCCAGCGGAACGCCCAGTACGTCACCCACAGCACGGGGGCGAAGTTGCCGTCGACCTGGTCGGCGAACTGGGGGAACATCTGCTGGCTGTAGAGGGTGTTCAGATCGTTGATGCCCTCGACGCAGCCGTCGAGCGAGTGCGTCGACAGGATGCTGAGCAGGAACGGCACGCGGATCGAGAACAGCTCGCTCGTGCCGTCGGGGGTGCCCAGCGTGAAGATCGAGAACGAGGCATCCTGACCGCACACCGTGTTGAAGGTCGCCTCGGCGGCGGCCATCTTCATGGGCTGGGTCGCGACCATGACGAGGCTCAACTGGTCGCCGGCGATCGCGACGAGGATGAACGACACCAGCGTGGACCACAGGCCGAAGCGGAGCGTCTTGCGCATCATCTCGATGTTGCGGCCCCGCGCGAGGTGCCAGGCCGAGATGGCCACGACGATCATGGCCGCGAACATCCAGCCCGCGAAGATCGTGTGCGGGAAGGCCGCGAGGGCGACCGGGTTGGTCAGCAGCGCCCAGAAGTCGACGAGTTCGGCGCGGTGACCTTCGGCCGACATCTGGTAGCCGACCGGGTTCTGCATGAAGGCGTTCGCGGCGATGATGAAGTACGCCGACAAGGTGGCGCCGATGGATGCCATCCAGATGCTCGCGAGATGCGCGAGGCGGGGGAGCTTGTCCCAGCCGAAGATCCACAGGCCGATGAAGGTCGCCTCGAGGAAGAAAGCCAGCAGCCCCTCGAAGGCGAGCGGAGCGCCGAACACATCGCCCACGAAGCGCGAGTACGCCGACCAGTTCATGCCGAACTGGAACTCCTGCACGATGCCGGTGACTACGCCCATCGCGAAGTTGATGAGGAAGATCTTCCCGAAGAAACGCGTGATGTGCAGCCATCGCACGTCGCCCGTGCGGTACCAGACCGTCTGGAAGACGGCCACGATCAGCGACATGCCGAGGGTGAGGGGCACGAAGAGGAAGTGGTACAGCGTCGTCAACCCGAACTGCCAGCGGGCGAGAGCCAGGGGGTCGAGCCACTCCATCTGGAGCCTCCGATCGAACCGTACTGTGTGGTCAGACCACATGTTACGCCGCGCCGTCCCGCGGCGTTCCGCGATGATTCGGCGTCGAACCATATACTCGGAAAGTCATTTCTCGTGCGCGTTCGGAGTCCCTATGTCGGTGCGTCAGAGCCTGCTCGCGATCCTCGATCACGGCACGTGTTACGGCTCCCAGCTGCGTGCCGAGTACATGCGGCGCACCGGCGCGTCGGTGAACGTCGGACAGATCTACACCACCCTGGAACGCCTCGAGCGTGACGGGCTGGTCGAAAACGGCGGCGTCGACGACGAGGGGCGCGTGCTGTGGAGCGTGACGCCCACCGGACGCGCCGAGGCGCACGCGTGGCTCACGACGCCGAGCCTGTCCGACGGCCGCGACGAGGTCGCGCTGCGCATCGCGCTCGCCGTGACGCTCCCCGGCGCCGACATCGCCGGCATCCTGTCCGCGCAGCGAGCGGCTGTGCGGTCGGCGCTCTCTGGTGCGGGGGAGCCTCCCGCACTGACGGATGCCACGGGCATCGCGGTCGTCCGGGCGGCCCGTCGTACGCGGCTCGAGGCCGAGCTGCGATGGCTCGACGAGGTGGAGCTGCTGACGGCGGACGCCACCGGAGTCGCCATCTCGGACGAGCGTCCCCGCCGAGGGCGCCCCGCCCGCGTCGGAGTGTGAGGCGGGACTAGCGGTACGGGGAGTGCACGTCAAGGCCGACGCGCACTCGCCGCGAACGGCGCATCCTGAGAGGACCCCGGACGACCCAAGGAGTACTCACATGGTCATGGAAGCACCCATCAGCCGTCCGGAAACCGTCGCCGCCTCCGAGGCCGCGCTGGCCGCCCCCACCGAGATCCCGTGGACGCGGATCGACCTCGATCTGTACGAGGTCGCGCGCGACGGGTACATCGTCGGGTACGTCGAAGTCGTCGGCTCCGTGTTCGTCGCCCTCGGGGGCACGCGCTACGACCGTGCGGTCGAGGTGGCGCAGGCCCTGACTTTCCACTCCGCGGTGGACGCCGTGCTGCGCCGCTCGGCGTGAGCGCTCAGCGCGCGACCGTGTAGCCGGCCTCGTCGATCGCGGCCGCGATCTCTTCGTCGCCGACCGGCCGCGAGGTCGTGAACCGCACCGTCGACGTCTCGCCGGCATGCAAGTCGACGTCGACGACGGTCACGCCCTCGACGGCGTTGAGCTCGTCGGTCACGGCGCGCACGCAATGTGCGCACGTCATCCCCTCGACGCGGACGGTGGTCGTTGCCGCGGTGGTCGTGGCCGCGGGGGTCGTGGCCGCGGAGGTCGATGCCGACGCGCCGCCACACCCGCAGGCACCGCTCGCGCAACCACCCCCGGTCGAGGTGGAGGGGAGTCCGAATTCGACACGCTGCTGCGTCATGGCAAAACCCTTTCGATCAGGACCGCACGAGTCGTGCGATGGCCTGGTTGGCTTCTTTGAGTTTCTCCTCGGCGACGGGGCCGCCCTGCGCGGCCGCCTCGGCGACGCAGTGGGAGAGGTGGTCGTCGAGGAGCGAGAGCGCGACGTTCTCGAGCGCCTTGGTCACCGCCGACACCTGCGTGAGGATGTCGATGCAGTACTGGTCGTCGTCGATCATGCGCGCGATGCCACGCACCTGGCCCTCGGCGCGGCGCAAGCGCTTGAGCAGCTCGTCTTTGCGTCCCTCGTACCCGTGCACGCCTCGATCATACCCCCGAGGGGTATAGGGCTGCGCGTCGGAGCGCGCCTGTCAACCCCCTCCGCACCGCGGCGCTCATCGCGCACGGTGGATGATCAAGGAGGTCGACATGCTTTTCCGTCGCACCGGTGGTGGTCGGCGATGACCACCGAACCCTTCCCCACCGGACCCCACCGCCCCGTGCGCATCGCGCACCTGCCGCCGCTGCGCTCTTCGCGTGCGCAACGGAGAGAATCGAAGGATGACGCGAACACTGGCCGCGCTCCCGGGCGCCGCTCGGAGACTCTGCCTGAGTCGGCGCCGGGGGGAGATCTGCACTCGTGAGACCGGCCACCGCGGCCTGCACCACCGTCGCGGGGGTCATCTGCTCTGGACGGATGCGCAAGCCGATCCCCCGGAGTGCGCGGGTGCGGGCGTTCCGGCCCAGCCCGCACCGACCCTGACGGACGGCTTTCCCGACGGTCGGTCGCTGTGTCCCGTGTGCTGGGCGTTCGTGCCCCTGCAGGACGGCGCGATCGCCTCGCACGACACGTGGCGCGGCGACCCCACGCGGACCGAGGCCGACCGGCGACGAGAGTGGTTCAATACCCACGGCTGGTGACGGGGGCTGCCACCCGGCCGTCCGTGACGATCAGCATCTCGTCCAGGGCATCACGGTGGACGAGGTCGTGCGTGACCAGCAGCGTCGCGGTCTGCCGCTCGTGGGTGAGGCGGGCGATCAGCGCCATGATGGACGCTCCGCGCTCCCTGTCCAGGGCGCTCGTGGGCTCGTCGACGAGGAGCACCCGCGGTTCGTGCACGAGTGCTCGGGCGAGGGCGATGCGCTGACGCTGGCCGCCCGAGAGGTGCGCCGGACGGCGGTCCGCCTGATCCTCGAGGCCGACCGCGCGTAGGAGTTCGTCCACCCGTGCGCGTACCGTGCGTCGCCGGGCCCGCGCCCGGCGTCCGCCGAGCTCGGCCATCACGCAGAGCTGTTCTCGTGCGGTGAGCGCGGGAAGCAGCTGTGGCTGCTGGAAGACGAGGCCGATGCGCTCGCGCCGCAGGGCGGTGGCGTCGGCGCGGCTCAGGCGCGTGGCATCCGTCCCGTCGATGACGACGCGGCCCGTGTCGGGTCGGACGAGGGTCGCGGCAAGGGCGAGGAGGCTCGACTTGCCCGAGCCGGACGCCCCGGTCAGGCCCGTGACGACCCCGGCGCGGGCTTCGAGGGTGACGTGATCGACGGCCGTGAGGTGCGTGTCCCCGTCGGGATAGGTCAGGGTGACGTCATCGAGCAGGATCATCGGGTGCTCCCCAGGGCAGTCAGCGGGTCGGACGAGGTGACGACGCGGAGGGACACAGCGGCTCCCGCGGTGCCCAGCGCGATCAACATCAGACCGGGCACGAGCGTCGTGAGCGGGCCGAGGACGAAGGGGAGGGTTCCGCCGGCGAGGGTTCCGAAGACGACGGTGAGCCCGGTCCCCGCTGCCACCCCGACGATGAGCACGACGAGCGCCTGGCCGAGGGCGTCCCGCGCGAGGGCGGAGGTGGTGGCGCCCAGCGCCTTGAGGACCGCGATGTCTCCGGCCCGTTGCATCGTCCAGACGGTGAAGAACGCCCCGACGACCAGCGCCGAGATGCCGAAGAGAAGGCCGATCATGAGGGCCAACGAGCCGATCTCCGACCGGAACGTGGGCAGGGCGGTCAGGCTCCCCAACGGTGTCGTGACGGTCGTACCGATCGCGGTCGCGACGGCGTCGTTGTCCGGCGCTCCCTGCACGGCGAGGACGGTGGCCTCCCCGTCGCCCCCGAGTCGTCGGTCCAGACCCGACCACGCGTCGGCGTCCACGGTGACGGTGGGAGTGTGGCTGTACCAGTCGTCCCCGCCCACCGCCGTGACGCGGAAGACCGACCCCGCCACCGTGACGTCGTCGCCCACCGCGGCACCCAGCGCCGACGCGGCGCCCGACGACAACGTCATCTCGTCGTCCCCGCCCGGCGCGGCGGGGGCCGCGCGGCCCATCACCGCGACCCCCGCCGACGCGTCCGGTCCCTCCGCGCGCGTCTGGACGATGCCCACCGGCTCGACGCGCTCGACTCCCGGCGCCTGACGCCAGGCCTGGATGGCGGCGTCGTCGATCGAGGAGTCGGCGAAGCTGGCCGCCGTATCGCCGCTCGCGTGCAGCACCAGCCGGTCGGCGGGCAGAGCGAGTACGGCCGAGACGTTCTGTGCGGCGAGCCCGCCGGTCAGCCCGGACAGAAACCCCACGAGCAGGGTGATGAGGGCGACGACCGCCCCGATGAGGGCGAACCGCCCGCGGGCGAAGCGCAGATCGCGCCATGCGACGTACACGCCGCCTCCTTTCCGCCGACGGGTTCGGCCGGCGTGCTTCCACCCTCGCGAGCGGATGCCTCGACGTCATCGCCGACCCGGGCGAACCCCCACTCCACCTTTCGGATGATCCGTCGGGGGCGCGGCATCCGTACCCTGGATCCCGACATGTCGCATCGCCCTCTCGCCCCGGTGTTCGCGGGGCTGCGTATCGGGCTCCACGTGCTGTTCGCCGCTCTCGTCGGTCTCGTCGCGGTGCGGATCCTCTTGTCGGGGGCGGCGATGGTGCCGCTGGCGCTGACCGTCCTCCTCGCCGCCGTCTACGGCGTCGGCGCGTGGGTCGCCCGGCGAGGGCGTTCGCGCGCGGGCGTCGTGTGGGTGCTCATCCTGACCGGCGTGTGGGCGATCCTCGTGGTCTCGGTGCCCGAGGCGGCCTACCTCGTCTTCCCGCTCTTCTTCCTCTATCTGCACGTTCTGCCGGGTGTGACAGGTCCCCTCGCCGTCGTCGGTGCCACGGCGCTCACCGTCGGGGCGCTCGCTCTCCACGGCGGAATGACCGTCGGCGGGGTGGTGGGACCCGTCGTCGGCGCCGGTGTCGCCCTGCTCATCGGTCTGGGGTACTCGGCCCTCGAACGCCGCGCCGCCGAACGCGAGGAGCTCATGTCCGAGCTCCTCGCGACCCGCGATCGTCTCGCCGCCGCGGAGCGGGAGCAGGGCACCCTTGCCGAGCGGGCACGTCTGGCCCGCGAGATCCACGACACGGTCGCACAGGGGCTGTCGAGCATCCAGATGCTGCTGCACGCCGCCGAGCGGGCGGATGCCACGGGCCCGGGCATCGAACACGTCCGGCTCGCACGGCGCACCGCCGCTGAGGGCCTCGCCGAGACGCGCCGTTTCATCCGGGAGCTCGCGCCGCCGAGCCTCGCCCGCGGCCTGGGGGCGGCCCTGGAACGTCTCGCGCGCGATTGGGGGGAGCGCACGGGCGTCGAGGTCGCGGTCGAGGTCGATCAGGAGGTGGATCTGCCGATGGACGCGCAGACCGCTCTGCTGCGCATCGCACAGGGCGCTCTGGCCAACGTCGACCAGCACGCTGTCGCGTCGTCCGTGTGCATCAGCCTCGCGGGCGGTGCCGACGCGGTGCGCCTCACCGTGACCGACGACGGCCGCGGTTTCGACCCCGGCACGTACGAAGGCGAGGGTCGGACCGACTCCTTCGGGCTGCGCGCGATGCGCGAGCGCGTCGAGCAGCTCGGTGGCGAGATCGACGTGGCGAGCGGCCCGGGTGCCGGCACGGTCGTCGCCGTCATCCTGCCGCGCGAGGTGCCGTCATGATCCGTGTCGTCATCGCCGATGATCATCCCGTCGTGCGCGCGGGCGTGCGCGCCCTGCTCGACAGTGAGGCCGACATCGACGTCGTCGGCGAAGCGGCCGATCCGGACGCCGCGGTCGCTCTGGCCGATGCCCTCTCACCGGAACTCGTCCTCATGGATCTGCAGTTCGGCGATCGCGCGGCGGGCGCCGAGGCGACGCGTCGTATCCGCGCTCTCGCCGCGGCGCCGTATGTGCTGATCCTCACCACCTACGACACCGACGGCGACATCCTCGGCGCGGTCGAGGCCGGGGCGAGCGGGTATCTGCTGAAGGACGCGCCCCCGCACGAGCTGCTCGCGGGGGTCCGCGCGGCGGCTGCCGGTCACAGCGCGCTCGCCCCCGCCATCGCCGGTCGGCTGCTCGCCCGCCTGCGAGAGCCGCGGATCAGCCTGTCCGCCCGCGAGATCGAGGTGCTCCGGCTCGTCGCGCGCGGCGCCTCGAACGCCTCCGTCGCGTCACGTCTGCACATCACCGATGCGACGGTGAAATCGCATCTCGCGCACGTTTTCTCCAAGCTTGGCGTCACCTCCCGCACCGCCGCCGTCTCGGCTGCGCGCTCGCTCGGCATCCTCCGCTGACGGCGACCGCCGGACCGCGTCCGCACAATGGACCATGCGGTCGGTCGACGCTCCTAGACTCGCGGGAGGGCCGTCGACACGGCCGTCACCACGATGAACGGGGAACCAATGCAACTCGCCATGGTCGGGCTCGGACGGATGGGCGCCAACATCGTCCGCAGGCTCATGAAGGACGGTCACGACTGCGTCGTCTACGACGTGAACCAGGATGCCGTCGACACCCTCGTGGCCGAGGGGGCCACCGGTGCCACGAGCATCGCCGACCTGGCCGCGAAGCTGAGCACACCTCGTACCGCGTGGCTGATGATCCCTGCCGGACTCACCGGCAAGGTGGTCGACCAGGTCGCCGAGGTCTTCGAGCCGGGCGACATCATCATCGACGGCGGCAACTCGAACTACCGCGACGACGTGCGCCGCGCGGCGAAGCTCGATCAGTCCGGCATCCATTACGTCGACGTGGGCACCAGCGGCGGTGTCTTCGGTCTCGAGCGCGGCTACTGCCTCATGGTGGGCGGTCACGACGAAGCGGTCGCGCACCTCGAGCCCGTGCTGCGCACCATCGCGCCCGGACCGGGCGAGGTCGAGCGCACGCCCGGTCGGACGGGCGAGTACGCCACGGAGGAGCGCGGGTACCTGCACTGCGGTCCGTCCGGGGCGGGGCACTTCGTGAAGATGGTCCACAACGGCATCGAGTACGGCATCATGGCGGCGCTCGCCGAGGGTCTGAACGTCCTGAACAACGCCGACGCGGGGCTCCACCAGGGCGAGCACTCCGCCGAGGTGGCGCCGCTGGAGGAGCCGGAGTTCTACCAGTTCGACATCGACACCGCGCGGGTGACCGAGCTGTGGCGTCGGGGCTCGGTCATCTCGTCGTGGCTGCTGGACCTGACCGCGGCCGCGCTCGAGCAGAACCCCACCCTCGACGGCCTCGCCGGACGCGTCTCCGACTCGGGCGAGGGGCGCTGGACGGTCAAGGCCGCTGTCGACACCGGTGTGCCGGTTCCGGTTCTGGCCGCCTCACTCTTCGAGCGTTTCGCGTCGCGCGGCGAGGACCACTTCGCCAATCAGGTCCTCTCGGCGATGCGCCTGCAGTTCGGCGGGCACCAGGAGCTGCCCTCGGGAGACGTCCTCGAGGCGGGGTCGAAGAAGGCCGACAGCGGCACGAACTGAGCCGGGCGCGGTTGGTTCCGCGCCCTCAGCGATCGAGCTTGATCGTGCAGATGTGCAGGCCCCCGCCGTCGGTCCAGACGTCGACGGCGGGGGCCACGCACGTGCCGTTCTCGGCCGTCAGCAGGGTGATCGTGCCGCCCTCGTACAGGGCGTACGGACCGACCGTTCCGCGCACGGGTTCCGAGGTTCCGGTGGGAAGGTCGCCCGCCGAAGAAAGGGCCTGCATCAGAGGAGCACTCGCCTCTTCGGTGTAGAAGTTCGTGGCCTGATAGTCACGGCAGTTCGCGGTGTCGCCCGCTCCCACGGGGAAGCCGCTGCCCAGGCAGTAGCCCCCGTCGGGCAGGTCGGGGAAGGCGCCGTGCGCGCCGCGGTACGCGTCGAAGAGCGCCTTCCACTGCAGGAGCCGCTGGGTGGCTTCGGTATTGGCGGACGCCGTGGCATCCGCTGTGGGTGAGGCATCCTGATCCGACGACGTCGATGTCAGGAACCACGCGAGGAAGACGAGGGCGCCCACCACGAGCGCTGCGCAGCCGATGACGGCGGCGAGCGCGGCGGGGTGAAGACGGTGACGGGCGGGCGTGGGCGATGACATGGTGACGGCTTTCTCGAGGGGGTGGCACGGGGTGGGGATCGCCTCAGGCTGTCATCCGCGCCGACGGCTCTCGGTCGCCCCATCCGCAGGGCGTATCGACGCCGGTCCGAGTTCACCCGGGATGCCACCCGGAGAGCGGCCGTGTACCGCACGGCGCGACGGACCAGCGAAACTGGGGGGATGAGCACGCCTGTTCCCCCCGCCGCTGACCGCTACATCGTCGCCACCGACGGCGCCTGCAAGGGCAACCCCGGGCCGGCCGGATGGGCGTGGGTCGGCGAGGACGGTCACTGGGCCGCGGGGTCCATCCCCGAGGGCACGAACAACATCGGCGAGCTCCTCGGCCTGCTGCACGCGATCACCGATCACGCGGACGTGCGCGAGCTCGTCGTGCAGGCCGACTCCAAGTACGCCATCGACACGTATTCGTCGTGGATGGACGGGCACCGTCGCCGCGGGTGGGTGACCAGTGCCAAGAAGCCGGTCGCCAATCGCGGCATCCTCGAGGCCCTCATCGCGGCACGCGACGCGCGGCGTGCGGCGGGCCTGCCGGACGTGGTCCTGGAGCACGTCCGCGGCCACAGCGGTCACGTGTTGAACTCCTGGGCGGATGAGCGCGCCGTGCGTGCCTCGCAGCACGCCGCCAAGGGGGAGGAGCTCATCTGGACGTCTCTTCGGGGCCTGGAGCGCCTCGACGTGGCCGCCGCTCCGCCGCGATCGGCCGGGGACCGCGCCGGTCGGTAGACCCGCCGCGCACAGGCGTGCGTCTTGCGCAACAACCGGGTTAGGCTGGTCACTCTCGACCGGAGGAGCATCCATGAGCAGCGCAGATCTCGTCGACGATGTCGTGGCCTCTGCCGGGGGAGCGGTGCAGTCGGTGGATCGCGCCATTCAGATCCTGGAGATGCTCTCGGACGAGACGTCGCTCGGTGTGAGCGAGATCTCCCGACGTCTCGGCGTGCACCGCTCGACCGCCTTCCGCCTGCTCGCGACCCTCGAGGGTCGCAACCTGGTCGAGCAGGAGGAGCGGCGGGGTGAGTATCAGCTCGGGTTCGGCGTGCTGCGCCTGGCGGGGCGCATCACCGCGCGCATGGACATCGTCAAGGACGCGCAGCAGGTGTGCGACGAGCTCACGGCCGAGCTCAACGAGACGAGCAACGTCGCGATCCTCGACAGCGGGGCCGCGGTGAACGTCACGCAGGCGACCGGGACCCGGCTGGTGTCCGTCACGCGTCAGTACGTGGGTCAGCGCACGCCGATGCACGCGACCTCGACCGGCAAGGTGCTCCTCGCGCACGCTCCGGCGGCGGTGGCCGAGTCGGCCTTGGCGCAGCCCCTCGAGAAGTGCACGAAGAACACGCTCACCACGCGTGCGGAGCTCGCGGAGCACCTCGCTCTGGTGCGTGAGCGGGGATGGGCCGCGGCGGTGGAGGAGTGGGAGTACGACACCAACGCTCTCGCCGTTCCCGTGCGCGGGCAGGACGGCACCGTCGTGGCGGCTCTGAGCATCACCGCACCGAGTTTCCGGATGCCGGAGCCGGCGTTCCCCGAACTCGTCGAGGTCCTTCTGCGCCACGCGCGGCAATTGGGTGCCCGGCTGGGCGCCGCGGTCTGAGCGGTCGCTGAGGCCCGCGATATGTCGCGGGTGTTTCCGGTCAGAGAAGAATGACGGCCGGGGTGTGTGCGGCGTTGACAGCGCGCCGTCGCGAGACCGATGATCATCGTGCTGCGCGTAATGCGCAACATGTCGCGTCATACGCGCGACAGTCCCTTGCACCGATGCACACGGTCCCGCGGACCGTGTGCACTTTCGCCGAAGGATCCCGGAATGCCCGCAACCATCGTCCGCGCCCAGGACAACGTGACCACGCGTCGCCTGATCGCCGAGCGCAAGCCCGGCCACAGCCTGCCCGCGCCGTTCTATACGAGCGACGAGATCTTCGACCTCGATCTCGACGCGATCTTCGGTCAGCACTGGATCTTCGTCGCCTCCGAGGCCGAGATCCGCGAGCCGGGCGACTACGTGACGGTGGAGTTCGGCAAGACCTCCCTCCTCGTCATCCGTGACGACGACGAGAACGTCCAGGTGCTGCACAACGTGTGCCGCCACCGCGGCGCCCGCATCCTCACCCCGGGATCCGGCTCGGTCGGCAACCTCGTCTGCGGCTACCACCAGTGGACGTACAAGCCCGACGGCACGCTCATCTGGGCGGCATCCGCGGCCGACGACTTCGACACCAGCTGCCACAACCTGCGCAAGGTGGCGTTCCGCTCGATCGCGGGGCTCATCTACGTCAACCTCTCGGACGAGCCGAACGACGACATCGACGAGGTGGCATCCCTCGTCGAGCCGTACTTCGAACAGCACCAGTTGAAGCGTGCCAAGGTCGCCAAGCAGATCGACCTCATCGAGCTCGGCAATTGGAAGCTCACGATGGAGAACAACCGGGAGTGCTACCACTGCGACATGCACCCCGAGCTCGGCTGCACGTACTTCATCACGTGGGGTTACCCCGAGGACAAGATCCCGCCGCACCTGCAGGAGACCCACGAGCGCTACCTGTCGGCCGAGGCCGAACTCGAGCACAAGTGCGTCGAGCGCGGGCTCGCCTACAAGGGCATCGAGCAGCTGGACACCCGCACGATGGGCTTCCGCGTCCAGCGCGAAGCGCTCGACGGCGAGGGCGAGTCGTACAGCATGACCGGCGCGAAGCTCGTGAACAAGCTCCTCGGTGACTTCGACGACGCGAAGCTCGGCCGCCTGTCGATGCACACGCAGCCGAACTTCTGGTGCCACTTCATGGCCGATCACGCCATCACCTTCGCGGTGCTGCCGATCGCCCCCGGCCGCACGCTCGTGCGCACCACGTGGCTCGTGCACGATGACGCCGTCGAGGGCGTCGACTACAACGTCGACGACCTCACGTACGTGTGGCGCGAGACCAACGCGCAGGATGCCGCGTTCGTCGAGCTCGCCCAGCGCGGCGTCACCGACCCGGCGTACATCCCCGGGCCCTACGTGCCGAGCGAGTACCAGGTCGACGCCTTCTGCAATTGGTACATCGACAAGCTCAACGTGCACCTGGACGCCGAGGGCGCCGCGTGAGCACGGTCTTCGCGCCGGGCGCGCTGCTGCACGACCACGACCGCTGGGACGACGACCCCTCGCCCCGGATGCTGCGCTGCGCGCGCATCGTCGCGCGCACCCCGCATATCTCGACGTTCGAGTTCGTCTCCGACGACCGTCGGGCGCTACCCCGCGCGGCCGGCCAGTACGTCACGGTGAGTGCGGACATCGACGGTGAGCGCGTGAGCCGCTGCTACACCGTCAGCTCGCCTCCGACGCGCCCGTACTCGGTGCAGCTGACGGTCAAGCGCGAGGCCGACGGCGTGTTCTCGCGCTGGTTGCACGACACCCTGCGCGTCGGCGACCGCCTCGAGCTGAGCGGTCCGGCAGGGGAGTTCTCCACCGCCTTCCACCCGGCGGACCGTGTGCTGCTGCTGGCCGCGGGCGTGGGCATCACGCCGATGATCGCGGTGCTCGAGGCCCTGCACGACCTCGGCGACGGCACCGACGCGGTGCTGCTGCACAACTCGCACGACCCGTCCTCCGTCGTCTTCGAGCGCGAGCTCACGGCGCTGGCGGAGGGCAACGACACGATCCGTGTGGTCCAGGCCGTGTCAGTCGATCCGGCCGGTACGTGGACGGGGCCGGTGGGACGTCTGGATGCCGACATGCTCACGGCAAACGTTCCCGACCTCACCACGCGCGAGGTGTTCGTGTGCGGCCCCGACGCGTACATGCAGCACGCGGTCGCTCTGCTGGAGGAGCTGGGCGTGCCCGCCGAGCGCATCCACGTCGAGTCCTTCGTCCTCGCCGAGATCGCCCCGCCTGAGGTGAACGACACCGCGGGGGCGCCCGGCCACACCGTCAGCTTCGCCCGCAGCGGCAAGAGCGTCGTCATCGCCGAGGGCGAGACCGTTCTGCAGGCGGCCAAGCAGGTCGGCATCCGGATCATGACGTCGTGTCAGAACGGCCTGTGCGGCACGTGCAAGATCGTGAAAATCGCGGGCGAGGTCGACATCGCGCACAACGGCGGCATCCGCCAGCGCGAGATCGACGCCGGCAAGATCCTCGCGTGCTGCTCGCGGCCGAAGGGGCCGGTGGAGGTCGACGTCTAGTCACCTGCCCCGTCGCGCCCGGTATCTGCCGGGCGGTCATCGGACGTCGGCGTCACGGGATCACGGCTGCCGCGTGTCGCGCAGACGCCTCGCCGTGCGTTCCCCCGTTCTCGCCTTTGGTACATTCGCCTGCATGGATGAGCACGACGACTTGTGCGGTCTGCTGGAGACCTTCGCCCATCCCGCGCGAGATGAGGCCGTCGCCTTCCGGGTCTACGACCTGGGGCTCGACGGTCAGGGCTCCGGCGTGGTCGTCACCGTCGCCCTCGGTCGCTACGACTGGGTCGTCTCCCTCGAGCAGCATCCGGTCGACGGGCAGTGGCGTGCGGTCTTCGAGCCGTCGTTCTCCGAGTCCGTGTTCGACGAAACCGGACTGGGGCATCTCGTCGACGGCATCGACATGATCCGCGCGCTGTGCGCGCACCTCACCGCGGAAACAGCGCGGGTGTGACATCGTGATCCCTCCGTCGGATGCCGCACCGTTGGCGTCCTGGCCTCCTACACCTCGATCGTGGCGCCGATGCGCTGAAGCTGCTCTGCGCTGAGAGCGATGTGGCTTGCGGCGACGTTCCGTTCGAGATGTGCGACCGAGGTGGTGCCGGGGATGGGGAGGGTGTTGGGCGCCTGGTGCAGCAGCCACGCCAACGCGACCTCGGCGGTGGACACGTGGAGTTCGGCCGCGGTGGCATCGAGGGCGCTTCCTGGACGTGCGAGATCACCGGTGCCGAGGGGAAAGAACGGGATGAAGGCGATGCCCGCCGCCGACGTGTAGTCGAGCACGGGCTGGTGCTGTCGTGCCGAGACGTTGTAATGATTCTGCACCGCGGCGATCGGGGAGACGCTCTCGGCTTCGCGCAGTTCGTCGAGGCTCACCTCGGAAAGCCCGATGTGACGGATCTTGCCTTGCTCACGGAGTTCCGCGAGGGCGCCGATCTGGTCGGCGATCCGGTAGGCCGGGTCGAGTCGATGCAGATGGAGCAGATCGATCGTCTCGACGCGGAGCCGGCGCAGACTCAGCTCGACCTGCTGCTTGAGGTAGGCCGGATGCCCGAGCGGGACCCACTCCGTGGGGGTGGGGCGCACATTTCCGACCTTGGTCGCAATCACCAGACCCGCCGGATACGGGTGCAGGGCCGTGGCGACCAGCTCCTCGCTCTCGCCAAGAGCGTATGCGTCTGCCGTGTCGATCAGGTCGACGCCCAGTTCGACGGCCCGACGCAGCAGGGCTACCGCTTCGGAGGAGTCGGCAGGTGCGCGCCAGATCTGGGCTCCCGATGCCGTCCCATCACCCGTCGAGTCGGTGAGCCGCATCGTGCCGAAGCCGATGCGTCGGACGGTGAGGTCTCCTCCGAGCGGAAAGAAATCGGCAGGACGGTTCGTTGCAGCTGTCGTGGTCGTCATGATCACAACGCTAGGAACTGACGCTAGCGTCACGTGCAAGTGTTCGGGAGGAGCCAGTGATGAACCGGCCGGACGATGAGCCCCTGCCTATCGGCGAGCTGTCCCGACTCACGGGCGTGAGCGTGCGTGCGCTGCGTCACTACGAGCAGAACCATCTTCTCGACGCCGTACGGACCAGCTCCGGTCACCGCAGGTTTGCACGCGGCGATGTGGAAAACGTGCGTCGAATCCGATTGCTTCTGAACGCGGGGCTGCCACTTGCCATCGTCGCTCAGGTCATCCCTTGTTTCGTGGACGACGGTGCGCGACTGGACGCCTGCGTCAGCGACTATCTGCACGATCATCTGGGCACCATTCGGGCGCGGATCGACGCGCTCGACGACCTGCAGGCAGCGACCCGTTTCCTTCAGCGATTGGTCGTCGCCTCGTCGGACCGGCCCTGAGCGCTGTCATGCGCTTGTCCTTCTCAGGCCCCCCGCAGCACCGCCCGCGTCGGGTCGAACAGCGTCGGGGGCAGCATGGCCGACCGCCCATCGAGGGCGAGGTCGGCGAGGATCTCGCCGACCACCGGCACGAATTTGAAGCCGTGGCCGCTGAAGCCGCACGCGATCTGGATCTGCTCGTGCAGGGGATGCGCGCCGATGACGAAGTGCTCGTCGGGCGTCACCGAGTACAGGCACGTCTTGGCCTGCACGACGGGTCCGGTGAGGTACGGGAACAGCTGCAGGGCGCGCTCGCGCATCTCGGCGATCTCGTGGTCGTAGACGTTGCGGTCGATCGTGTTCGCCGTGGTGGGCGAGCCCTTGCGGAAGAAGCCGAGCTTCAGGCCTCCAGCGGGGCCGTCGGTCATGGGGAAGCCGTAGATCTGCTGGTTGCCGTGGGTCTCTTCGATGTACACGGGATGCTGCTTGTCGCTGTAGCGCTCGTACGGCACCGCGTCGCTGTACTCGGGGGAGAACCAGTAGAAGATCATGCGGTCGATCGACAGGGGAAGGTTGAGCTCGGGCAGCACCTGCGGCGCCCAGGGGCCGGGGGTGATGACGAGACGGTCGGCGCCGTAGGTGCCCTGCGTGGTCACGACCTCGACGCCGCCGTTCGGGGTCGCCTGCCAGTGCGTCACCGGCTCGTGGAAGCGGAGCGTCGCGCCCTTCTTCGCCGCGACCTCGGCGTTGGCGATCGTGGTCTCTTCGGGGCGGACGTACCCCGCGTTCGCCTCGTACACGGCCACGGCGTCGTCGGCCGGGTTCATCGTGGGGAAGCGTCGGCGGATTTCGTCGGCATCCAGGATCTCGTGCGGCAGGTTGTGCAGCTCGGATGCCTCTTTGCTGCCGCGGAAGGTGATGTCATCCGGGTCGCCGATGTAGATGCCGCCGCAGAGCTCCATGATGTCGCGGCCCGACTCGTCCTCGAGCGTGCGCCAGCCCTCGTACGCGCGCTGCAGCAGCGGCACGTACTCGGGGCTCTCGAAGTACGACTGCCGGATGATCCGCGTGCCGCCGTGCGCGGCGCCCTGGTCGTGGCCTGGCGCGAAGGTCTCCAGGCCCAGGACCTTGGCGCCCCGTTCGGCGAGGGTGTTGGCGGCGGCGCCGCCCATCGACCCGAGGCCCAGGACGATGACGTCGTAGTGCTCCATCGTGATGCTTCCTTCTCGTTTCGGTGCGGATGCCGGCTCAGCGGCGGATCGCGGCCATCTCGGGGTCGAACAGGGGCTCGGTGCGCACGGTCGCGGGCAGGCGCTCGGCGAAGTACTCGATCTCCAGTGTCGTGCCGGGGTCGGCGAGCTCGGGCGGCAGCCACGCGTAGGCGATCGACGCCCCGATCGTGTAGCCCTGGTCGGCGCTGGTGACGTAGCCCACGGCATCCGCTGTTCCGGGGACGAACACGGGCTCTGCGCCCAACACCACCCGGGCCGGGTCGTCGAGCGTGAGCGGGACGAGGCGCGTCGTGACGGGACGCTCGGCGAGGGCGGCCTTGCCGAGGAAGTCGTCCTTGGCCATACGCACCGCGAAGCTCAGACCCGCCTCGGCGGGGGAGTGCTCGCGCGTCATGTCGTGCCCGAAGGCGCGGTAGCCCTTCTCGAGGCGCAGGGCGTTGAACGCGCGGCGGCCGGCGGCGATGATGCCGTGCGCCTGGCCCGCCTCCCACAGGGCGTCCCAGAGGAACACGGCGTTGTCGGCGCTGACGTACAGCTCCCAGCCGAGCTCACCGACGTAGCTGACGCGCAGGGCGAGCACGCTGACGCCCGCGATGTCGATCTGCTTCGCGCGGAAGAAGCCGAAGCCCTCGTGGGAGACGTCGTCGTGGGTGAGCGACTCCAGCACGGCGCGGGCGTTCGGCCCCCACAGCCCGAGGCCCCCCTGGCCGGACGAGAGCGAACGCACCCAGACCCCCTCGGGCGCCTGCGTGGTCAGGTGCACGAGGTCGAGGTTGCCGTTGGTGCCGATCATGTACCGCTCGGTGTCGAGGCGGGTGACGGTGACGTCCGACAGGATGCCGCCCTGCTCGTCGAGCATCATGCCGTAGACGACCCGGCCGATGGCGACGTCGACGTTCGTGGTGAGCAGACGCTGCAGCAGCGCGGTGGTGCCCGGGCCGAAGATCTCGACGCGGGGGAGCGCGGTCAGGTCGTACAGCGCGACCGCGGAGCGGGTGGCGTGCGCCTCGGCCGCGGCGATCGGCGACCAGTTCTGCGCGGCCCAGTCATCGCGCACGGGCACGGTCTCCAGCTCGTCGACGAGGCCCGCGTTCGCCTCGAACCACAGCGGACGCTCCCAGCCGCCGCCCTCGCCGAAGACCGCGCCGAGCTCCTCGTACCGCTGGTGGAACGGCGTGCGGCGCAGGCCCCGGAGGCGCTGGGTCGGGGTGTGCGGGTGGCGCACGTCGTACACCTCGTCGTACGACTCGGACGAGCGCTCGCGGGTGAAGCGGCGGCTCACCACCGCGGGATCGAAGCGGTTGAAGTCGAGGCCGTGGGTGTCGATGCCGGGGTCGCCCGAGACGATCCAGTCGGCGACGACCTGCGCGACACCGGCCGACTGCGTGACCCACACGGCCTGCGCGAGCCACAGGCCGTCGGTTCCGGGAACGGGCCCGAGCATGGGGCCGCCGTCGGGGGTGAACGAGAAGATCCCGTTGTAGCCGGACTCGAACTCCACCCCGCGGAGCTCCGGCAGCAGGCGCTGCGCCTCCTCCCACGACGGGGCGAAGTCATCCCACGTCAGGGGGTGCATGGCCGGGTGCACGCCCGTGGCGGCGAAGGTGTCGGCATCCGCGATCTCGGACTGCTCCAGCGGGATGGGCCGGTGGTTGTAGGCGCCGATGCCGATGCGGTCGACGTACTCGCGGAGGTACAGCGAGAAGTCCTGGTGGCGCAGCATGGGGCGCTTCGCCTCGTCAGTCGGGACGTTCGCGCCCTGGAGCGACGGCACCGGCGCGCTGTAACCGAAGCCGTGCTCCATGGGCTGCATGGGGAGCTCGAAGCCGAGCAGATCGCGCGCGACGCCCGGACCCCACAGACCCGCGCAGGAGATGACGATGTCGGCGGCCACGAAGTCGGGCTCGGCGGAGCCGGCCGGCACGGGAACGACCTTCACGCCGGTCACCCGCCCGCCGGAACGCTCGATGCCGACGACCCGGGTGTTGCCGACGATGCGGGCACCGCGGTCTTGCGCGCGCTCGGCCTGCCACTGCACGGCGACCGCGCTCTTGACGATGCCGTCGGTGGGCGTGAGATAGCCGCCGAGGACCCCTGAGACGTCGAGGCCCGGCCAGAGTCGCGCGACCTCGTCGGGGTCGATGAGCTCGCCCGGCACACCCCAGGATGCCGCGAGACCGCGTCGGCGCTTGAGGTCGTGGAAACGCTCTTCGGTGGTGGCGATCTCGAGGCCGCCGACGCGCTTGAGCAGCCACTGTCCGTTCAGCGAGATGCCGTCGAGCTTGTCGAGCGTGCGCTGCGCGAGGTGGGTCATCGTGCGGTCGCCGTTGGTCTGGAAGACGAAGCCGGGCGCGTGCGAGGACGATCCGCCGGTGATGTAGAGCGGACCCTGATCGAACACGGTCACATCGGTGAGGCCGCGCGAGGTCAGTTCGTCGGCGAGGGCGGCGCCGACGACGCCGAGGCCGATGATGACGACGCGGGGGGAACGGGCGGGAGACGAGACCATGCGAAACCTCGAGATCGGGTGCATGCGCACGACAAGACGGCGGGCGCGGGGTGGGGCGGGGGTGCCGGAGGGGGCGCTGACGCGCCCCCTCCGGGTGGGGCGGGTGTTACTTGATGCCCTCGAGCATCGCGGCGACCTTGTCGGGGTTGTCATCCACCCACTTCTTGGCCGCGTCCTCGGGCGACATGTTGTCCTTGGCGATGTAGGCCGCGACGGTGTTCTGGTCGTCGTTGGTCCACGAGAAGTTCTGCATCAGCTTCACCGCGGGGGTGTCCTTGGCGGCCCACGCCGACGAGACGATCTTGTCCAGGACGTACGGCGGATAGTCGCAGGCGATCTTCGCCGGGTCGGCGTCGCAGCCGTCGGTGTATTCGGGCAGGGTGATGTGGCCGAGCTTCTGCTCCGAGAAGAACCAGTGCGGCTCGTAGAAGTAGGCCAGCAGCGGCGTGTGGTTGGCCTCCGCCGAACGGAACGCCTCGATCAGCGCCGCCTCGGAGCCGGCGTAGACCACCTTGTAGTTCAGGCCCAGGTTGGTCACCAGCGCCTCATCGTTCGTGACGTAGCTGGGGTCGCCGTCGAGCAGCTGCCCCTTGCCGTCGGACTCGCTCGTCTTGAACAGGTCCGCGTACTTGTTGAGGTCTTCCCACGTCTTCAGGTCGGGGTAGGCCTCGGTCATCCACTGCGGGATGAACCAGCCGATGACGCCCTCGTTGCCGGTGGGGCCGAGGTCGACGGCGGTCTTGTCGCCGTCGATGTACTTCTCCTTCAGCGACGCGTGTCCCCAGTTCTCGATGATCGCGTCGACCTCTCCCGTGCCGAAGCCCTGCCAGGCGACCTCCTCCGAGATGGGCTTCTGCACGATGGTGCAGCCCAGTTCGTTCTCGGCGAGGTACGTGTACACGGCGGCATCCGCGGTGTAACCGACCCAGTTGTTCATGGCCAGGTTGGTGGTGCCGCAGGCGGCGGCCCCACCCGCGTCGGACGAGGTGTCGTTCAACGACGATCCGCAGCCCGCGAGAGCGAGGGCGCTGACGGAGAGGACGGCGAGGGTGGACAGGGTGCGTGTGGCGGCGTGGTGCATGGATACTCCCTTGGTGAGACGCGACGTCTCGGTCGGTCGGGTCGGGACCCGGTTCATGCGGTAGCGGTGCGGGGTGTTCGGGTGAGGGTGGATCTCCGGAGACGCCGTGCGGGCGCCGCGGGAGCGGTGGACGCGCGAGGTGCGCGGTGAGCGAAGGCCTGGGTCGTGCGGTCCAGCAGCATGCCCCAGATCACGATGGCGAGCCCCGCGGCCAGACCCTTGCCGAACAGCTCGACCTGCACGAAGCCGGCGACGACCAGGTAACCGAGCCCGCCACCGCCGACGAGGCCGCCGATGACGACCATGGCCAGCACGTAGATGAGGGCCTGATTCACGGCGAGCGTGATCGCGTGCCGGATCATGGGCAGCTGCACCTTGGTGACGTCCTGCCAGGGGCTCGAGCCGGTCGACAGGGCCACCTCACCGAGCGTGTCGGGGAGCTGGCGGATCGCGTCGGCGATGATCTTGATCGCGATCGGGGCGGCGTAGATGACCGCGGCCACGATCGCGGTGAAGCGGTTGGGGCCGAAGAGGCCGAGGAACGGCACGAGGTAGACGAACGCGGGCATGGTCTGCGCGGCATCCAGGATCGGTCGGATGGCCGCATCGACCCGGGCCACGCGGCCCATCCAGACACCGACGACCAGGGCGATGGCGACGGTGAGGGCCGTGGCCACGAGGGTGGAGGCGAGCGTCACCATCGAGGGGCCCCAGACGCCCAGCAGCCACACCACGAGCATCCCGGCGAGGGTGCCGCCCGCCAGTGCCCAGCGACCGGCGGTGAAGGCGATGACCGTGAACGCCGCCATCACCACGACGATCGGCGACTGCTCCAGCAGGGCCTGCAGCGGGTTGATGAGGGCGGTGGTCACGACTTCCTGCAGGGCGGACGTCGCGCCGCCGATGGTGGCGTTGACCCACGCGGATGCCGCGTTCACGGCGCTCTCGATGACGTCGCCGAACTCGATCTGGCGGGGGAAGACCGCGGCCCACAACTGCGAGCGCGAGAGCACGATGCCGACGATGACGATCACCGCGCCCACCGCGTAGGCGATACGGCGCGGCCACACGGCGGCGGTGCGCCGCGCCGCGACGACAGCGGGGTCGGCGCGCCGGCCGATCGCCGTCGTCACGCGGTCGAGCACGATCGCGAGCAGCACCACGGCGAGACCGGCGTTGAACGCGCGACCGACGTTGAGCGACTGCAGCGCCTGCACGACGACCTGCCCGAGCCCGGGGGCCGCGATGAGGGCGGCGATCGTGACCATCGACAGTGCGGCCATCGTGGTCTGGTTGATGCCGAGCACGATCGAGGTGCGAGCCAGCGGCAGGACGACCGTCCGCAGGCGCTGGCGCGGGGTCGCGCCGAGGGAGGCGACGCTCTCGTCGATGGACTCGGGGATGTCGCGGACGCCGTGCGCGGTGAGGCGGATGACGGGAGGGGCCGCGTAGATGAGGGTCGCGATCACCGCGGCGGCGGGGCCGATGAGGAAGATCAGCGCGAGCGGGGCGAGGTAGACGAAGGTGGGCATCGTCTGCATGAAGTCGAGCACCGGGGTCAGCACCCGCTCCACGCGACGGGAACGCCCCGTCCAGATGCCGACGGGGATGCCGATCAGCAGCGAGAAGAACACCGCGGCCAGGGTGATGGCCAGGGTCTGCATGGCTTCGAGATACAGCCCCTGCACGCCGATGACGACGAGGAAGCCGACGGTGAGGAGGGCGACGCGGACGTTGCCGAACACCCACGCGATCCAGCCGAAGAGCAGGACGCTGCCCAGCCAGCCGATCTCGGGGTAGCCGAGGCCGTAGGGGGTCGCCGCCAGCAGCGCCAGCAGTGCTTGCACGACGGCGTTGACGACCACGCGCACGCCGTCGAGGGCGAGGAGGACGACGTTGGAGGACCGGTTGTCGGCGACCCAGTTCTTCACGGCGTCGAAGAAGCCGTGCACGTCGTTCAGCGCCGCCATGGGGAGCGTGTCCGTGCCCTGGCCGTGGGCGAGAGCGAACGTGACCAGCCACAACACCCCGACGCCGATGAGGATGGCGGCCCGTGCGGAGATCCGTCGCGGGCGGGGAGCGGCCTGGAGGGCACCGGCCTCGATCTTGGTGATCTCGACCGTGGTGGGGGCGACGGGGGCGCTCATGACGGATGCCGTTCGCCGGCGACGGCACGAAGCACCGCGTCGCGGTCGACCACGCCGATGACCGTGCCCGTGGCATCCGTCACCCGGACCGGGATGGAGCTGCCGAGGACGATCGGGATCGCGTCGGCGATCACGGTGTCGGCGGGCAGGGCCGGAGCGTCGGGGGCGGTGTCGCCGGGGCGGGCGATCCACTTCAGCGTCAGGACGCTCGCGATCGGCACGTCGGAGACGAAGTCGGCGACGTAGTCGTTGGCGGGGGCGCCCACGAGGTCGGCGCCGGTCCCGATCTGCTGCAATTCGCCATGGCGCATGATGAGGATGCGGTCGCCGAGCTTGAGGGCCTCGGAGAGGTCGTGGGTGACGAAGACCATCGTCTTGCCCATGTCGTGGTGAAGCCGCACGATCTCCGCCTGCATGTTGCGGCGGATGAGCGGGTCGAGGGCCGAGAACGGCTCGTCGAACAGCAGCACGTCGGGGTCGCCGGCCAGGGCACGGGCGAGGCCCACGCGCTGCTGCATGCCGCCGGACAGCTGCGAGGGGTAGCGCCACTCGTATCCGTCGAGGCCGACGAGCGAGACCATCTCCAGCGCCCGGGCGCGGCGCTCGGCCTTGCCGACACCGCGGATCTCGAGTCCGTAGGCGATGTTGTCGACGACGGTGCGGAAGGGCAGGAGACCGAAGTGCTGGAACACCATCGCGGCCTTGGTGCGGCGGAACTCCCGCAGCGGCCCGGGGCCGAGCCCCAGCAGGTCGTCGCCGCGCATGGTGATCGACCCCGCCGTCGGCTCGATGAGACGTGTCAGGCAGCGGATGAGGGTGGACTTGCCCGAGCCGGACAGACCCATGATGACGAAGACCTCACCGCGACCGACCGTGAAGCTCAGGTCGCGGACGGCCACGACGTTGCCGGTGCGCTCGAGGATCTCGGCGGTGCTGAGCTCGGCGAAGTCCGGGTTGTCGATGACTTTCTCGGGGTTGTTGCCGAAGACCTTCCAGAGGCCGTCGACCGCGAAGTCGGCGACGCCGGGTGCGGCGGAGCTGTGAAGGGGTGGTGCCGTGATGGTGCTCATCGGTGGGGCTCCCATTCGTTGAGGAGGGCGTCAGGGCTTCGCCGGGGCGAACCAGTGCTGGGGTTTCGGGTCGAGGTTCTGGTACACGTGCCGGGTCTCGCGGTACTCGTCCAAGCCGGCCAGGCCGAGCTCGCGGCCGTTGCCCGACTGGCCGAATCCGCCCCACTCCGCCTGCGGCAGGTAGGGGTGGTAGTCGTTGATCCACACCGTGCCGTGGCGCAGGCTGCTCGCGACGCGCTGGGCGCGGCCGGCATCCTGGGTCCACACCGCGCCGGCGAGTCCGTACGGGGTGTCGTTGGCGATGCGCACGGCCTCGGCCTCGTCGCGGAAGGTCTCGACGGTGAGGACGGGGCCGAAGCTCTCTTCCCGCACGACGCTCATGGAGCCGTCGCAGCCGTCGAGGATGGTGGGCAGGTAGTAGAAGCCGCCGGCGAGGGCGTCGTCGGTCGGCGCGTGGCCGCCGCAGCGCAGGACCGCTCCCTCGGCGACACCGGCCTGCACGTAGGCGTCGACCTTGTCGCGATGGGCGGCCGAGATGAGCGGGCCGGTCTCGGCATCCGCGTCGAACGGGCCACCGAGGCGGATGTGCTGCGCGCGCTCGACGAGGGCGTCGACGAAGGCGTCGTGGAGCGACTCCTCGACCACGAGCCGGGCTCCGGCCGAGCACACCTGACCGCTGTGGAGGAAGATCGCGGTGAGGGCATAATCGACGGCGGTGTCGACCTCCGCGTCGGCGAAGACGATGTTGGGGTTCTTGCCGCCGAGCTCGAGCGCGACGCGCTTGATGCTCTGGGCGGCGGCGGCCATGACGCGCCGGCCCGTCGCGAGGCCTCCGGTGAAAGACACGAGGTCGACGTCGGCGTGGGTGGTGAGCACCTCGCCGACGTCGGCGCCCGTGCCCGTGACGAGATTCGCCACGCCCGCCGGTAGCCCCGCCTCGGTGAGCGTGTCCATCAGGAGCATCGCGGTCGAGGGGGTCAACTCGCTGGGCTTGAGGACGAACGTGTTGCCCGCCAGCAGCGCCGGGGCGACCTTCCACGCGGCCTGCAGAAGCGGGTAGTTCCACGGGGTGATGAGGCTGCAGACCCCGACGGGGGCGTACTCGATACGGCTGCGGGTCGATTCGCTCCCGGTGTCGACGAGTCGCCCCGGGTGCGCGCCGGCCTGGCTCGCGTAGTAGCGGAAGCACGCCACGATGTCGGCCATGTCGTAGCGCGCCTCGACGATGCGCTTGCCGGTGTCGCGGGCCTCGGCCTCGGCGTAGATCTCCGCGTCGCGTTCGATGAGGTCGGCGACGCGTTCGAGCAGCCGCCCACGCTCGCGCTCGGGGGTTTCGCTCCACGCGCCTGATCGCCAGGCCGAGGATGCCGCGGCGACCGCGTCGGCGGCATCCTGCGCATCGCACTCGGTCACGGTGGCGACGAGCGTGCCGTCGGCGGGGCAGCGGATCTCGCGGGTGGCGGGGGAGTGCGGCTCGCGCCACGCCCCGTCGATGTAGAGAGACGAGGTCATGCGGTCACGCCCACCTTCGCCGGGCCGTCGGCGACGTAGTACGGCAGGTCCTCAGCGGGCAGCGGTGCGACGCCGCGGATGAGGTCGGCCGCCTTCTCGGCGATCATCATGACGGGTGCGTAGATGTTGGCGTTCGTCACGAACGGCATGACCGAGGCATCCACGATCCGAAGCCCCGTCGTACCGTGCACGCCCATCGTGAGCGGGTCGGTGACGGCCATCGGGTCATCGGCGGGCCCCATCTTGGCCGTGCCGCAGGGGTGCAGCGCCGTCTCGGCCTCGCGGCCCACCCACTCGAGGATCTCCTCGTCGGTGCTCACCTCGGCACCGGGCGCGATCTCGCCGCCGTTGAAGGGGGCGAGCGCCGGCTGCGACAGGATGTCGCGGGCCACGCGCACGGCCTCGACCCACTCGCGGCGGTCGTTCTCGGTGCTGAGGTAGTTGAAGACGAGCTCGGGGTGCTCGGTCGGGTCGGTGGAGCGGATGCGCAGGCGTCCGATCGTGTCGGCGTACATCGGACCCACGTGCACCTGGAAGCCGTGCTTCACGTCGGCGATCTGGCCGTCGTAGCGCACCGCCACCGGCAGGAAGTGGAACATCAGGTTGGGCCAGCGCACCTCGTCGTTGGAGCGCACGAACCCGCCGCCCTCGAAGTGGTTGGTCGCTGCGGGGCCCTTGCGCCCGAGCAGCCACTTCAGCCCCGTGAGCGGCATGCTGAGGGGCCGCAGGTACGGCTGCATCGACACCGGCTGCGTGGCCTCGTGCTGGATGTAGACCTCGAGGTGGTCCTGCAGGTTCTCGCCGACACCCGGCAGATCGACGACGACCGGGATGCCGAGCGACTCCAGGAGGTCGGCCGGGCCGACGCCCGAGAGCTGCAGCAGCTGCGGGGTGTTGATCGAGCCGCCCGCGAGCACGATCTCGTTGCCGCGCACGGTGTGCGTGCGTCCGTTGCGGCGGTACTCCACGCCGACGGCGCGCGTCCCCTCGAACAGGATGCGGGTGGCCAGCGCCCGGGTCTTCACGGTGAGGTTCTTGCGGCGCCGCCAGACGGGGCGCACGTACGCGCGGGATGCCGAGAGGCGGCGGCCGTGGCGGACGTTGCGGTCGAAGGGGCCGAAGCCCTCCTGCCGGAAGCCGTTGACGTCGTCGGTGCGCGGGTAGCCCGCCTGCTCGGCGGCATCGAAGAAGGCCTGGAACAGGGGGTTGGTGGCCGGGCCCTTCTCGAGTTCGAGGGGACCGTCGTGACCGCGGTGGGGGTCGCCGGCGGCGGCGGCCAAGGCGTTCTCCATGCGCTTGAAGTAGGGGAGGCAGTGCGCCCAGTTCCACGTCGACAGGCCCGGCTGCTCGCCCCAGCGCTCGTAGTCGAGCGGGTTGCCGCGCTGGAAGATCATGCCGTTGATGGAGGACGATCCGCCGAGCACCTTGCCGCGTGCGTGGGCGACGCGGCGGCCGTGCATGTGGGGCTCGGGCTCGGACTCGTACTTCCAGTCGTAGAGGGCGTGGCCGCTCGGGAAGGTGAGGGCGGCGGGCATCTGGATGAAGAGGTCCCACGGGTAGTCGCTGCGTCCCGCCTCGAGCACGAGCACCCGCGACTGCGGGTCGTCGGACAGGCGGCGGGCGAGCACGCTTCCGGCGCTTCCGCCGCCGACGACGATGTAGTCGTAGGCCTGGGGGTCTTCGCGACGAGTGGTCATGGCATCCTCGGGTCCGGTGTTGCGCTGAAAGAAACTGCTGTGCGTTGGACGCAACAGTAAAGGGAGCGACGGGATCGGACGAGGCGTTTCGAGGGGCCGTGACGCACTGTTTACACGGCCGTTACGCTCGGCGGGGATGCGAGTCGATCATGTTGCGTGTTGCTCAATACGCATTGTGTTGCGCACTGCGATGCAA
>Ga0308171_1000448_pt1 | contig 90672 bp, 78 predicted proteins | sample PhyGR1_FD_202135 | JGI IMG/M metagenome (GOLD analysis project Ga0308171, IMG submission 202135) | Phyllosphere microbial communities from UC Gill Tract Community Farm, Albany, California, United States - DLSLSG.R1 | ecosystem: Host-associated > Plants > Phyllosphere > Unclassified | place: USA...
ATCTCTGCGCGGATCTCAGGAAGATATGCCGCTTGCGCAGCAAGCGCGCGCTGAAGGAATGCTTCCCTCGTGTCGGGAGTCGACGACCATGTGGTGGCCTTTGACGGTACACAACGGTCTGCCATCAGGAAAATGTTTCCTTTCGTCCCAGCAACCAGAGAAAATAAGGTCCTCCGATCGGCGCGGCGAAGAGGTCAAGCAGCGTCTTGTAACAACAGAAAACGATCCGCACTCGCCTGAGCACTGAGACCATGACGCCGGATTCGCAATAACGAAAACGCAGTACGCCCACGCCAGAGAAATCTTCGAGTCTGTTTTTCATCCGCTGCTGGTTGTGCTCCAGGATAAAACTTGTGTCTCAGTATCAAGTTCTCGATTTGGCAGCAATCTCCAATTCGCGAGAGTGGGCGACCGCATTCTCCTTTAGGTCCGGGTTGAAGAGGGTCACCGTGCTCTAGAAATTAGTGGAGCAAGACTTCACGCAATCGAGATAAGAGCCTGACGGTGTGCGCAAATCTGTCCATAGACGCAATTGTTGTTGAACTGCCAGCCTCAGTTTTGACGCGTCGGAACCTGTTCGCAATTGTCCTAAACAAGTTCGCTCATATCCAAGCATGTCTTTGAAGATGATATAAAGATGATAAAAATACTCCTGTTTAAATGCTTTGGAACAGACCGGCGTTTAAGACGCTGAAAAACTTCAATGGTCTGCGGTGTTCCTGGCTCATTAATGCGGTTCTTGCATGGCCCAAATCGACGACGCGATCTCCGGTGACGCTACCCCGACCTCTGCTTTCGAGCGGCGGTTAATGGTTGTGCTGGGAGGGCTTTACCTTGCTCAGGGGATACCGACCTATCTGCTTCTCGTGGCATTGCCGCCGATTATGCGTGAAAGCGGGGCACCGCGCACGGCTATCGGGCTGTTCTCGCTGATGATGTTGCCGCTCATCTTGAAGTTTGCGGTTGCGCCGTTTGTAGATCGGTGGTCTCCGTTTCCTAAGCTCGGCCATCGCCGCGGCTGGGTGGTCCCAACACAGCTTCTCGTCAGCGCGGGGATTGCTTCGATGGCGCTGGTGGAGCCGAGCGACGCTGCCGTTCTGTTCGCAATCTGCATATCGATTACGCTTGTGTCCTCCGTGCAGGACATTGCAACGGACGGTTACGCTGTCAGACGGCTGACGGACAGGAACCGCTCGATGGGTAACGCCGTCCAGGCGGGTGCTGTTGCGCTCGGCGTTATCATCGGCGGCACAGCGGCGCTCGTCGTCTTTCATGTTGCGGGATGGCGCACGATGATCCTGCTGGTCGCCGCGCTATCGTTGTTGCCGCTGCTGGCCGCCATGGCGATGCAGCCCGAAGCGCCCGCGGCGAAAGACACAAAGGGCGCCAGCCTTGCCGGGTTCTTCCGTCGCCCCAATGCTTGGTTGATCCTTGGTTTTGCGCTGACATACCGGGCGAGTGAAGGTCTCGTTCGCGGTATGGAAGGCACCTATCTGGTTGACAGCAAGGTTCCGACCGACTGGATCGGTTACCTTTCCGGTGGAGCGGCAGCCACTGCGGGCCTGATTGGTGTAGCGATCGCTGCTTTCATCATCCGCAAGTTTGGCCTGACAACAACACTTATCCTGCTTGGCGGCCTCAGAAGCCTTTGCTTCCTCGCCTTCGCCCTGAACGCATTCGGCGTGTGGCCCGGTATGTGGGTCGCAATGTCGGCCTCGGCATTCCAGACGCTGATCCGTTACATGGAGCTGGTGGCCATCTATTCCTTCTTCATGAAGAACTCATCGGATGATCAACCGGGAACGGATTTCACCATTCTCACCTGCGCTGAGCTGATCGTTTACATGGCGGGGGCGTCTGCAGCTGGCTTTATCGCCGACCGGATGGGTTACTCGGCTCTATTCTCGATGGCAACGGTGTTGTCGCTTGCGGGAATGGGACTATCGGTCTGGTTCCTTCGAAAGCTCGGGCGCTGTCCGAGGGCACCTGTCACGGCAGGTGCCTGATACGGACGCGAATCCACAACAATTCCATTGGAGTTGATATAATGGACCCGTTCCCACGGCACGATAACGATTTTTACCTCAAGCGTCAGGCACGTCGTGAATCCAACGCACGCAGCTATCCGCGACGGTTTCCCCTTGCGCTGAAATCAGCCTCAGGGTGCCTTGTCACTGATGTGGAAGGACGCACCTATCTCGATTGCCTCGCCGGTGCCGGGACGCTTGCGCTTGGACACAACCATCCTGAAGTCATTGCCAGCCTCCAGGATGTGCTGGCCTCTGGCCTGCCGTTACACACACTCGATCTTGTGACCCCTATCAAAGACAAGTTCGTTTCCGATATTTTCGAAACCTTGCCCTCCGGCCTTCGAGAGCAGGCGAAAATCCAGTTCTGCTCACCGAGCGGAACGGATGCGGTGGAGGCGGCGATCAAACTTGCCAAGACCGCCACGGGGCGCACGGACGTGATAGCGTTCCGTGGCGCCTATCACGGTATGTCTCAAGGGTCGTTGTCTTTGATGGGATCTCTCGGACCAAAGGCCGCCATCGGCCAACTGGTGCCGGGAACGCACTTCTTTCCCTACCCCTATGCCTACCGATGCCCCTTCGGACGTGGCGGCGATGAGACCGCCACGCTTGCGGCAGACTACTTCGAAAAGGCGCTACGCGACCCCGAAGGTGGTATAAATCTTCCTGCGGCGGTTATTCTCGAGGCTGTTCAGGGCGAGGGTGGTGTTATCCCGGCGCCTGCCGAATGGCTGCGCAAGATCCGTGCTGTGACAAGCGAACTCGGCATTCCGCTCATACTTGATGAAGTACAGAGCGGCGTCGGGCGCACCGGGACATTCTACGCATTCCAGAAAGCGGGCATCGTGCCCGATGTCATCGTCCTGTCCAAGGCGATTGGCGGCGGTCTGCCGATGTCGGTCATGATTTATCGCGAAGGGCTCGATGTGTGGAAGCCGGGCGCGCATGCCGGAACATTCCGGGGCAATCAGCTGGCCATGGCAGCCGGATCAAAAACCGTAGAAATCATCAAGCGCGATGGGCTCGTCGAACGCGCAGCGATTGCAGGTCGCAGGCTGCGGGCAAATCTGGAGCGCATCCAGAGCCATACGTCCTATATTGGCGAGGTCCGTGGAGAAGGCCTGATGCTTGGCGTGGAGGTAATCGACCCCACCCGCAAAGGGGACAGCTTCGGCCATCCACCCCATGGCGGCGATATTGCCAAAGCGATCCAGAGCAGCGCATTCCGCGAGGGTTTGATCCTGGAAACGGGCGGTCGTCATGGCAGCGTTTTGAGGTTGCTCCCTCCCTTGACGATTTCCGACGCACAGATCGATCAGGCCTCCAACATCCTCTCCGACGCCTTCCTGCGCCTTGGACGCAACGCGGCATGAATGTCACCTTGTTGCATAGCAAGCAGGTCGAGATGGCGGACGACGCCTTGTCCGCTGCGATCCTTGGCCCGGGGGGCGCAGCACGTGCGGCCTATGGTCAGGCGATGATGGCTGCGGTGGCGATGATCAACGAAAACGCGGTCCGGACCGAAATTCACTCCGGTGTCGATTCTGATGAGATGCGCGGCTTCCTGGCGACGCTTGATGTCTGCCCGGAGCAGGGAACCGGCGTCTTCGCAGCGCTGGAGGAAGTCGGCGTTCCTGCGGTTCGGCATGCGCTGGACGTTGGTAATCCTGCGACCATGGCGCATCTTCATTGCCCGGTGGCTGTACCGGCGCTTGCAGCGGAAGTGCTGATTTCCGCCACCAACCAGTCGCTCGATTCCTGGGACCAGTCACCGTTCGCGACGTTGGTCGAGGAACGGGTGCTCTCATGGCTGACAGGCTTTACCGGAATGCCGGACACGGCGAGCGGTAGTTTCACCAGTGGCGGCAGTCAGTCGAATATGACGGCCCTTTACCTTGCTGCAGAGAGACAGGGGCTGGCAGCGCGAGGCAACGGCGTCATCTTTACCTCTGAACAGTCGCATTTCAGTATCCAGAAAAGTGCGTCTCTCCTCGGTTTCGACAAAGACGCCGTCGTGACAATTGCAACGGATGACGCGGGCCGCATGTCCGTGCCTGACTTGCAAGGCGCAATCGTTGACGCGTTGGCGAAGGGGCGGCCGACGGTTGCGATAGTCGCAACCGCTGGCACGACGGACCTTGGCGCCATCGATCCACTGGCGGGCATCGCCGATCTGGCGAAGATGCACAGGGTGTGGCTGCATGTGGATGCGGCCTATGGCGGCGGCCTGTTGTTTTCAAAGCATCGTCATCGTCTGCGTGGAATAGAGCGAGCAGATTCCATAGCCCTTGATTTTCACAAGATGCTGTTCCAGCCGATCAGCTGTGGCGCTTTGCTTCTTCGTGATCGTAGGCACTTCTCACCGCTTGCGATCAAGGCGGATTACCTTAATCCGGAAGTTTCGATCTTCGGTGATGTACCCAACTACGTGGAATCGTCGATCCAGACGACGCGACGCAGTGATGCACTGAAGGTGCTGATGACGTTGCGCTCAATCGGCCGTGATGGCCTCGACGCACTGATCTCCAAAACGCTCGATAACGCTAGGGCGGCGGCTGGGGCTGTGCGCAAGCGTGGTTACCTGCATCTCGCTCAACTTCCGGAGTTGTCGACTGTCCTGTTTCGTTATGTTTCGCCACAGGGGCCAGAACGATCTGACGAACTGACGCTCGCCATTCGCGCAGAACTTTTCCGAAGCGGTATTGCCGCTGTAGCAACCACCGTCCTTGGCGGACGGCTCCACTTTAAACTGACGCTTCTCAACCCCCATTCCACACCCGACGTCATTGACCGTGTGCTGGACGCGGTTGGAGAGATGGCGCGTCAACTGGAGAACGACCATGTACGCTCGTAAAGCTGCAACGCTTGCACTTCGATCGCTGCTCAATTGCGTGGCCCGCGAATATGCGGAGTTATGTGCGTGGGGGCACGATGCAGCCAAGCAAAAACTGACGCTGAATTTCCCCGAAAATGGCGGCAGCCTGAGAGTGCCGGTGCTGTATCGGTCCGCAACCGGGCATCATCTTTTCGGTGAGCCCTTGGTGCTGAGCGATGGAGCCGGTACCAACACGGTCAGCCCGGAAAGTGCGATCGACATCATCATCCAGCGCATTGAGGCAACAGCGTCCAATGATGGCCGCAAGGACCTGCAAGCCCGTGCTCATTCGAGCCGTCTCTTGGTCGAGGCGGCCCTTCAGGCCCGCGAGAACGATCTTGCGACGCTGGTTGGCGAGAAAGTTTCATTCATTGAAGCGGAGCAAGGGCTGATTGCAGGTCACGGTATACACCCTTGCCCAAAAAGTCGGGAGGGCATGACGGAAGAAGAGGGCAAACGGTACTCGCCGGAATTTGCCGCAAGTTTCCCGCTGCGCTGGTTCGCGGTTTCGCGCGAGGTCTATCACACGGGCCACTCGGAAGGTTCTCCCGCTGCCGAGCAGTGGCTTGATGCCGTGGAAAGCGAAAGCTTGGATACCCTTCGCAAGGGCCTCCCCGACAGCGACTTCGCCTTCCTGCCGGTACACCCTTGGCAGGCGGACGTCATGCTGAAGCAGGCGGATGTTGCGAGCCTGGTTGCCGCCGGGAAAATCGTGGATTGCGGAGAGGTAGGCAAGCCCTGGTTTCCCACATCCTCTGTGCGTACGCTTTACCGGCCAGATGCACCCTTTATGCTGAAGCTATCGCTCGGTATCGGCATCACGAATTCCGTTCGCATCAATCTCGCCCGCGAACTTTTGCGGGGCGATGACATGTATCGCTTCCGGGCAAGTCATTTATGGCACAACCTTGAACAGCAATATGCCGGCCTGAACCTCATGCCAGACCCGGCCTATATGGGTGTTGCGGTCAATGGTAACGTGATTGACGGTCTTTCCGTAACAATGCGCGAGAACCCCTTTTATGGCCCTGACGCCGATCGCAATGTCACGCTTCTGGCTTCCCTCTGCGAGCATCTGCCGGAGCGTGGCAGCAGGCTAGGGGCGTTGATCAGGAGGCAGGCCGACATAGAGGGACGCTCGCTCGACGCCGTGGCCGCAGACTGGTTCTCAAGGTTCCTAACAGTTTTGATGACCCCAGTATTTGCTCTTTATCTGCGGCACGGCATTGCAATGGAGGCGCACCAGCAGAATATCCTGATCGAACTCGCTGATGGTTATCCGGTCGCCGCCTTCTATCGTGACAACCAGGGCTTCTTCCACCACGAGCGCGGTCATCCGGCGTTGAATACAGCGATCCCGGGGATCGGAATCCGAAGCGAATCCGTTTTCGGTGAAGAGCCAGTGGATGAGCGAATCCTCTATTACGCCTTCATCAATTCTATTCTTGGGATGATCGGCGCGTTGGGCCGGGAGGGTCTGATAGCGGAAGAGGTGTTGATTTCGCAGTTGCGGGCAGCACTCATCAAACTGAATGCAGAGGAGGGCGGGCAATCGCATTTGGTGGAGAAGGTGCTCGCACCCGTTCTACGGTGCAAGGCTAACCTCAAGACGCGACTGGCGCAGATGGATGAGTTGGTCGGTCCGCTGGAGACGCAATCGGTTTATCTTCAAATCGACAATCCCTTGTTCCAGAGCGCGCGGGCCCAAGCCCATGGATAACCTGACCATTGGCGCCGGTTTTGCCTATTCCCGTTATGATCCGGACATCGGCAAGACAATCAGTTTCCGGCTGCTGGACAAGGGGCGTGACCTCGATCTCCTGTGGCGCTGGATGAACCAGCCCCATGTCGTACCGCAATGGAAGATGGCAAAGCCGAAAGAGCATATCGCTGCCTATATCGACGCCAATCTGGCTGACCCGCATCAGGATCCATATATCGGTTTCATCGATGGTGCGCCCATGAGCTACTGGGAGGCCTATTGGGCGAAGGACGATATTCTTGGCCGCCATTATCCCGCCGCCGACAAGGATCGCGGCTGGCATATGCTGGTGGGGGAGCCGTCGTTCTTTGGCAGAGGAATCGCTCCGGCGGTGATAAGGGCGTTTACCCGCTTCCTTTTCCTCGATGACCCCGCCACGGAAAAGGTGGTGGGTGAACCGAGTGTCGAGGCGCGCCGTCTGCTGCGTTATGCGCCGGTCTGCGCCTTTGAGGAGCAGGGGGAAATCGACCTGCCGGACAAACGCGCGAAATTGATGTTCTGCCATCGACAGCGCTTCATCGAACAATTTGGACTTTGACCATGACCACACTCGATCTTGCCGGAATCGGTATCGGACCGTTCAATCTTGGCCTCGCCTCCCTTCTGTCCTCCCACCCCCAGGTGTCAGCGGCCTTCCTGGAGCGTAAACCTGGTTTCCGTTGGCATGAGGGCCTGATCTTGCCGGGAACGACGCTGCAGGTGCCGTTTCTTGCTGACCTCGTTTCAATGGCGGACCCGACGCATCGCCTGAGCTTCCTCAATTATCTGGCTGCTCATGACCGTCTCTACAAATTCTACTTCTATGAGAATTTCCTGATCCCCCGACAGGAGTATGACGATTATTGCCGTTGGGCCTCGCAGCAGCTCGATAGCTGCCGGTTCGGCGAAAGCGTCGTGGATGTGGAGCACGATGCTGCGACCGACACTTTCGTGACCAAAACCTCCTCTGCAAGCGGCGCCACACGCAGCTATCGCAGCCGGAATATTGCGGTAGGGATCGGAACGTCGCCCTACCTGCCGAAATGGCAATGCCTGCAAACCAACGCCCCGGTTTTCCATTCCGCTGAATTTGCCAAGCGGAGGGCGGAATTGACGAAAGCCCGTCGTGTCACGGTGATAGGGTCCGGCCAGAGTGCAGCTGAATGTGTATTGGCGCTCTTCAGCGAATTGACGCCACAAAAGGTGGCGGCAGGTGCATCCATTCGCTGGATCACGCGCTCCGCGGGCTTCTTCCCAATGGAATATTCAAAACTCGGTTTGGAATACTTCACGCCCGATTATATGCGCGAATTCCACAAGCTGCCGCGCGAGAAACGGCGGCAGACCGTTGCCGATCAGGGATTGCTCTACAAGGGGATCAGTTTTTCGACGATCGGGGACATCTTCGATCTGCTTTACGAGCGATCAATCGGCGGTCGCGACCCGGGGCTGACGTTGGCGCCCAACTGCGACGTGACCGATGTCCAGTCAAGCGGGTTCACCGGCGGACTGAAAATCGGCTTACACCACAATCTCTCTGGTCAGCAAAGCACCGTCGAGGCTGACGCGGTGATCTCAGCTACGGGCTATCGCCATGCGTGGCCACAATGGCTCGACACGTTGAAGGAGCAGATACTGGAAACGTGCGAGCGTGGCGACTTGATCGTTGACGCAGACTTCCGCGCCAGACGTCGCGACGGCGGCGCGGCCGCGATCTTCGTGCAAAATGCCGAAACCTTCCATCACGGCGTCGGGGCGCCAGACCTTGGTCTTGGTGCTTTTCGCAACGCTGTCATCATCAATCAGTTGCTTAAAACAGAATACTACCGGGTCAATGCGCGATCTGCCTTCCAGGATTTCGGAATTCCGCAAGACCACGCCCCGTCCTCAACATTCGCAGGAGATGTCTATGCCCGCGCCGTCTGAAAAGCTTTATGAGCCCGCCTTTGCGCCAGCCCTCTGGAAAGAGACGTCCCGCCGGCTGCTGGCAAAGGTGATCGAAGAGTTCGCCTATGAGCGTGTGTTCCTGGTAACTTCAGAAAAGCCGGGCCATTACCGGATCGATTTTTCGACGGCGTCGTACAGTTTCAGGGCCAGGAAATACGTATTTGATAATCTCTCGGTCGAGCCTGAGAGTATCGTCAGGCACGTCGACCACGTCAGCACGCCGGTTCACGATCCGCTGGCCTTCTGCGCGGAAATCCTGCCGGAGCTTGGCGTCAAGCCGATGACAGTTGCGCACTTCATCCGAGAACTTGGCAACACTCTTGTCTCAGATGCTCACACCGCCGCGAGAGCTGACAAAACCGGTGCGGAGCTTGCCGAACTCGACGATATCCAAATGGAAGGCGAGATGACCGGGCACCCGTGGGTCACGGTGAGTAAAGGGCGTATCGGCCTTGGTTACACGGATTACCTCGCCTACACACCGGAAAATCGATCAGCATTGAAGATTGTCTGGATCGGGGTCAGTCGCGAGCGGGTGTCGTTCGTTGGCGAAGCGGGACTGACGAATGAGCGACTGGTCACCGAGGCTCTTGGCGAGCGGCTCTATACGTCATTTGTCGGCAAGCTGAATTCCGCTGGCTGCTCTGCTGAAACACACCACATCATGCCCGTTCACCCCTGGCAGTGGGACCACATGATTGCGCCGCACTTTGCCGCCGACATTTCTTCAGGGCATATCGTTTTCCTGGGTGAGGGCGAAGACCTGTATCTTCCACAGCAATCTGTCCGCACCCTCTCCAATGTCAGCAAACCTTCAAAGTCGACGCTGAAACTGTGCATGACGATCCTGAACACCGCAGTGTATCGCGGCATTCCCGGTAAGCGGGCGCTCACGGCGGCGCCGTTCACCGGCTGGCTGGACGAACTTGTAGAAAGTGACACCTTCCTTTCGAACGAGTGCGAGTTGGCCCTTCTGGGAGAGCGAGCGGGCATGCACTATGAGCATCCACAGTTCTCAACAATTGCAGGTGCGCCCTACCAGTTCAACGAGATGCTTGGATGCCTGTGGCGCGATAGCCTCGGAGGACATCTGAAGCCCGGCGAAACCGGCATGCCGCTTGCTGCATTTATGCATGCCGGTAGCGATGGCAAGCCCGTGGTGCAGGCGCTGGCCGAAAAAGCAGGTGTCAGCGTCGAAGGTTGGCTGGCGCGTTTCTTTGATGTCGTCCTGCCTCCGGTCTATCACCTTCTCGCCCGTCACGGGCTGGCCTTTTCCGCCCACGGGCAGAATGCGACGGTGATCCTGAAAGACGGTTTACCGGTGCGGTTGGCGCTGCGCGACTTCATCGACGATGTGATCGTCTGCGACCTCAATTTCCCGGAGAGCGAAAGCCTGCCAGAAGAGGTTAAGGATGTGCTGTTGCGCCTGCCTGCAGATTTCCTGATGCACTTCATCCAGACGACGTTGTTCATTTGCGTTTTCCGTTACATGTCCGTGCTGATGGACAAGCGGTCGGGCGTGTCTGAGGCCGCTTTCTGGGCTTTGGCAGGGGAGAGCATTCGACGCTATCAGGCTCGCTTTCCCGACATGGCTGAGCGATTTGCGATCTTCGATCTTTTCGCGGACGAATATCCCCGCCTTTGCCTTAACCGCGTGCGGCTATTCACGCACGGTTATGGTGACGATGACGAGCGACCGGTACCGGATTTCCAGGGCATGGTCGACAATCCCATCGTCCACTTCGACCGGAAGAGAGATGCGGCTTGAGGAGCCGCACCATCTCCACTGATCATTTGCATCGGAATGATTAAGGGATTTGCGCCGACATACGGCGCAAATCCGTCGGGCGTATACCGTAGCGGCTACGGAATGTGCGGTTGAAATAGGACAGATCGTTGAAGCCGACGCTGTAAACGATCTGGCTGATCGGCGTTGCGGCGTGGTCGGCAAGAATAAGGTTCTTGGCCAGCACCAGCCGCCTTTCCAAAACGTAGCGTGAAAAGGTTGTTCCCGCCCGGCTGAAAAGCTTTTGGATCGCCCGCGGTGTAATCCCTTCAGCCTGTGCCACATCGGCGATGGAAAACGAGCCATCGGCCAGGTTTTCCTCGATCATCGCCTTGATCGCCTCAAGACGACTTTGCAAGACCGCTGAAGGGGTACCTTTGGCGACGTATTGCGCCAGCACGGGAAGCAAGGAGTAAAAGTGCGCCACCATCATGCTGGCATGCTCTTTGTCCTGATGGTCCTGACGCAGCAGGTAACCCGCATAGTTGGTGAGGAGCTGCAACGGCAGGCACTCCGCTGAAAAAGGCTGCAACAAAATCTGCGCGAGGGACTCTCGTGCAAGCGTGATAGCGGCGTGAGGAAGATGGGCGCAGTCGAGGCGCCCGCCCTCGGGCAGAACGATTTCCGACATCGTGTCGGAGGGAATAAGGATCACGTCGCGCGGCGCCATCTCGAAGCTCTGCTTTCGATGATGGACCAGCAGCGGCCCGTCCGCTGCCCTCAGTATCACAATATCCGGCGTACCGACGCCGTGCGCTGTCAGTCTCAGCGACGTTCTCGGCATATAGACGGTGGCTAGCGACAGGTTTTTATGTTTCCAGACAAGGCCGGTCACGCCCGACAGATCACCGTCCTCAACGCTGATCGTTGCTTCTCCCAGCATATCCAGAAGGATCGTTCGGCACATGAGCCTGCTTTCTGAATCAGGCAGGGACAGGGTTCCAAGTTTCAAGGGTCGGATCACTTCCATGAAAAATCAAACCTCCCTTTTCTGTTCATGTTCGCATCTATCCAAATCTGGTTCGTCACCATCCAAGCCCAGCCGCCTCATAACGCATAAAACATGATAAAAATAGTCTTGTATTTATTCGGTTGGGCCAACCGGAAGATTTTTTGCGCTTTGGGGGCGACATGATTGGAAAATGGAATGCCGGCGTCAGTCTTATGGCTATCGTCGTTGCGGTCGGTGGCAACAACGTCGCGCAGGCACAGGATGCACAGAGCGCGCAGTCCGGAAGTGGTCCGACAGTTCTGGAGCCGATTGTGATAACCGGCAGCCGCATACCCCAGGAGATATCTCGAACAGCGCGAACGATCTATGTCGTTGATGCGGAGGCCATCGAGGCCGAAGCCCGGTCCGGCAAGTCGCTTCAGCAGATTCTTGCTGAGAAAGTTCCCAGCTTCGATCCGGCCAGCGAAGGCGCGCGCACGGCTTACGGCCAGAATTTGCGGGGACGCACGGCACTTATTCTCATCGATGGTGTTTCGATGAACTCGGCGCGCGGGCTCAGCCGTCAGTTTGATTCCATCGATCCGTTCAACATCGAGCGCGTCGAGGTTTTGTCCGGTGCGACAGCCATCTACGGCGGCAATGCCACAGGCGGCGTCATCAACATCATCACGAAGAAGGGCAAGGATGCGCCGGAAGGTTTGCATGGCGAAGTAACAGCTGGCCTTGGCAGCGGCTTTGGCCGCACCCGCGACATTGACCGCAATGGTGCGGGCGCCGTTACCTATAACAGCGAAAACTGGGACGCACGTTTCGCTATTGCCGGAAACCAGACCGGAGCCTTTTACGATGGGTCCGGCACGATGCTGACGCCTGATATCACCCAGACCTCGACCGCCTTCAACAAGCGCATCGATTTTATGGGATCTGTCGGCGTGCAGATCGATGACAACAGGCGCTTCGAGTTATCGGGCCAATTCTACGACAGTGCGCAGGACTCTCCTTTTGGACTTTATCTCGGAGCTGGACTCGCGGGTATAAGAGATCCAAATTTGGTCGAAACCCGCGATGGCTACCGGTCGGATTTCAATCCTCGCACACGCCGCACCATGGTGAACGCGACCTACACCGACGATGATTTTCTGGGGCAGGAACTCCTTCTGCAGGGCAGCTTCCGCAGAGAGGAAATTCGCTTTCATCCATTCCCAGGTAGTGCGATTGTCTCACCCTTCGTTTACTTCGGCGGTAGCTCCCAAGACACCGATTATTACAGCTTGAAGGCGTCGATGATTTCGGAGCCACTGGACGGATTGAAAGTTACCTATGGCATCGATGCAGACCGAGATTCTCTTACGTCCAAGCAAAATGTCTTCGATTTTCTGACTGTCGCCACAACGGGGGCAATGGACTTCAAGACGCGTGGCATTACCGGCCTCTATCCCGATATCGATGTCTCTACCCTAGCCGGCTTCATTCAGGGATCCTATGAGGCGACGGACCGACTGACGGTCAACGGTGGTGTACGTTATCAATATGTCACAACCGAAGTTTCGAGCTTTGCCGGTGCGGCGCAGCAGGTTGCCGTTCTGAACGGAGTCGGATCCTCTATCGACAGCATCCCTGGCGGCGACGTCAGCTATGATGCTGCCCTGTTTAATGCAGGCGTGACATATGAACTGACCGACACCCAGCAAGTCTATGCCAATTTCAGCCAGGGTTTCGAGCTTCCCGACCCGGCAAAATATTATGGGGTCGGAAACTACAGCCTTGTCGGTGGGCGTTACGTTCTTCTGAACAGCGTTAATGTCGCGGACTCCGCACTTCAGGCGATCAAGACGAATTCCTTTGAACTCGGCTACCGCTTCAATGACGATACATACAGCTTCGAGACGGCGGCCTATTATTCGCTCTCCGACCGGTCTATCGAATTGGACCGTACAACTCTGGCCGTGGATGTCGTTGATCGTGAACGACGCGTCTATGGCATTGAGGCGAGCGCCAGCGCAAAGCTGGACTATGGTTTCGATGTCGGCAGCTCGGCGCATTGGGTGAAGTCCGAGATCAAGTCAGATGGCGGCTGGGAAAAGGAAAGCATCGGCACGGCCAGTGTTTCCAAACTCGGCGGATACGTCGGCTGGACGAAGGATAACTTCAACGTCAAGCTTGCCGGACAACATGTGTTCAACCTCAGTGATGATGATAACCGCAAGATTGATGGCTACACGCTTTTTGATCTGACCGGTGCCTATCGTTTTGAAGCGCAGGACACGACTTTGCGGTTCGGTGTGATGAACCTGTTCGACAAGGAATACACGACCATTTGGGGCGCACGCGCCAACGCTCTTTACGGGGCTTTGGCAAATCAGGCCGTGTTCGATTACAAGGGGCGCGGACGAACGTTCGCCGTTTCACTGACGAAAGTTTTCTGATGGATCATCAGGGCGATATGCGGCAGGAAATGATCACCGCTGCCGCACCCTACCAACTGGCCGGAAGGTTTGCGCCAGACCTCTATCGCGCCTTTAATCTCCATCGAAGCGGTCCCGTCGAAGTTCGTCGCCAAGGCGCGCAGCTCCTGATTTCTGGTTCTGATGGGATAACGGCGGCCTTCCGTTTTTTCACGGAGGGCGCTGGTGGCAAGATTGAGTTTGCCAACCTGTCCACCTTGCCGGCAGGTCGCTGGCGTCTTGCCTCCGCAGCGTTCGAATACTTGTTTTCCACGTTACCAGCCCTTCGATCTTTGACCTTGTCTGGCGATCGTTGGGCGGAGCTGGAAGAGGAGTTCACGGCCCACGGGCTTTACATGCACCTGCTGTCCAACTCCGACCAGCCTGCCGTGTCGGCAGAAATGTTCTGGCAGACCACAGGTCTCTGGAGTGCGCCTGCTTACGGCTCTTTCCCTCGTCGCGATGTCTACGACGGCAGGGTGTCCCACCCCTTGCGTGCGCCAAAACCGGTGGGAACGGTTTATGCCCGTTTCATCCCTTGGCTCGGCGGCGTCCTCTCTCTGGATGTGGCGACCTTGAACGACCTGCCAGATGTGCATCGCTGGATGAACAGCCCTCGGGTGGACGAGTTCTGGCACGAAGCAGGAGATGAAGACAAGCACAGGCGATATCTGAATGGCATGTTCGCCGACGCGCATATCATGCCGCTGATAGGCCGCTTCGATGGCAGAGCATTTTCATATTTCGAGGTTTACTGGGCAAAGGAAGATGTTGTCGGCACCTTCTGCGACGCGGGCGACTACGACCGTGGTTGCCACGTGATCGTGGGTGACGAGGCATGCCGTGGTCGCGATTGGTTCACGGCCTGGCTGCCTTCGCTTCTACATTACATGTTTCTTGATGATCCGCGCACCGAGCGCATCGTCCAGGAGCCGAGCAGTGACCATGAGCGGCAACTGAGAAATCTGCAGAAGTCTGGCTTTTCCCATATCAAAAGCGTCGATCTGCCGACGAAGCGCGCTGCCATCATGACGATAAGCAGGCAGCGATTCTTTTCTGATTGCTTATGGCAGCCGGCCCCGTGATGGCTGAAATGTGGATTGGGTAGGGGAGGATGTCTTCCCGGGCCTCGACCTGGAGCATTTGATGTGGAAGGCTGAGCCTATAGCGCTACTGCTCTCACCCGCTGGGGCACAGTAAGGTGCTCTCCGATTTTGGGCCAGCGTGAGCTGAAATTTTACGGGGTTTTGGCCCAGGTCGGTGGGGGGGCCAATGAGCCGTTCATCAGCGAAATCGGAACCTTATTACCAATTGCGCTATGTGGCGATGTGACTCGTGGCTTTAGGATCCAGCGCGGTTCAAAGCGCCTGCTCGGTATCATGTTGTAGATTGCTTTTGAACCGAACGCGTTTTCAAGGCAAGCCTAATGAAGGGTTTCGGCTGTTCTCGCAGTCGGCGGAACCTGTTGCTGATGATGAAGATGTGATGTATCGGGGTCGGCTGGAAGATCCAGATTCTCGCACTATTTGGCAGTTGCGCCTCACTAATATCAAGGACGAATCCTTTGACTCAGAATGCGATCGTATGGGGTATCGCGGGGCTGACAGCGGCTGGTGTGATCACCAGGCCGTTCCGTTGGCCGGAGGCCGTTTGGGCGGTAGTTGGTGCTGTTCTCCTTCTCCTTTTCCAACTGATTGGGCCTGCCGATGCGCTCGCAGGTGTTGCTAAAGGGATTGACGTCTATCTCTTCCTGATCGGCATGATGCTTTTGTCCGAGTTGGCTCGCAAAGAGGGCCTTTTCGATTGGATTGCTGCGATTGCGACGTCCTATGCCAAGGGTTCGCCCAAGCGCCTCTTTGTGCTCGTCTATATGGTCGGCCTTGTCGTGACGGTGTTTCTTTCGAACGACGCCACTGCGGTCGTGCTGACGCCAGCCGTCTATGCAGCCTGCCGTGCGAGCCGGGTTCGCGATCCGATGCCTTACCTCTTGATCTGCGCCTTTATTGCCAATGCTGCGAGCTTTGTGTTGCCGATCTCCAATCCTGCCAATCTCGTGATCTTCGCTGGCGGCGAAATGCCGCCCCTGTCGCGCTGGTTGGCAACGTTCTTGCTGCCATCGGTCGTTTCCATCATCGTAACATTCATATGCCTATACTGGACGCAAAGGCGCGCCTTGTCGGAAGAGAGCCTCGCTGCCGCTGCGGACCGACCAGTCCTTAGCCGTAGCGCCATCCTTGCAGGATGGGGCATCATGATCACCGCGATCATCCTCATCGTTGCATCCGCCCTGCATGCTGACCTCGGCGTTCCTACCTTTGTTGCTGGGATGATCACGACTATCCTCGTTCTCTTGCTGACACGGCAGAGCCCCATGGAGACGATAAAGGGTATCAGCTGGAGCGTCCTGCCGTTGGTGGCAGGGTTGTTCGTCATCGTGGAAGCGCTTGACCGCACGGGTGTGACGACCATTTTGGCCGATCAATTGGTGTCTTTGGCTTCGGTGTCTGATGGTTATGCCGTTGGCGTGGCCGGGACGTTTGTCGCTGTCATCTGTAATCTCGTCAACAATCTGCCAGCCGGCTTGCTCGCCGGAAGCGTGGTTCAGGCAGCGCACGTCTCGGACAAGGTCGCAGGCGCGATTTTGATCGGCGTTGATCTCGGCCCCAACCTCTCTGTCACAGGCTCACTGGCGACGATCCTGTGGCTGTCGGCCCTTCGTCGTGAGGGTCTCGATATCAGTAGCTGGAAATTTCTGAAGCTCGGTACGGTCGTGATGTTCCCGGCACTCATTATGTCGCTGGCGTCGCTCGTTCTGCTTTGACGCGCGGATGGCACGAAGTCGGGTTGGCGTTTCTACGGCACTCTCGGTGCTCTGATTGTTCTAATCGTCCGGTGTGGAATTCGGTCGTCATTTTGATCGTTGGCGCTGAAATCACTGCCGGAGCTTGAGCATCAAACGTGAAAGGATTCAACGACTGGCGTTTCGAAGCCCATTGGAAAGCATTGTGCATTGGGTGCTGACACAGCCGGCGATGGAAGTCGGTGATTAAGTAAAACGAATTTTGCAAGGGTGCGCAGGAGCGCAGCTGGCCTTTGGTACGACGATACTTGCTCCGGCGGCATATACGCGATTGCGAACCGCACGGGGCGGCTGCATAAGGCACCAATCGACCAGAACTGGGTGGCCCCGACAAGGTTGACGGGGCCATTTCGCTTCACAGAACAGTAACGTTTTCGGCCTTCGACTTGCCGGTCTTGCGATCCTGGCCGACATCGTAGCTAACCTTCTGACCGTCGGTCAGAGCGCCGCCGAAGCTGACCGCGGAGATGTGAACGAAGACGTCTGGGCCGCCGTTGTCTGGTGTGATGAAGCCAAAGCCCTTATCCTGTGCGAAAAATTTAACTGTGCCGGTTGCCATGATGTCCTCGTATGTTGATCACGAGGTTACCGCAATATCGCCTATCAGGCTGAACTTCAAGTTTTTCCGGGTTATGTTGGGATCGTGAGATCCGCGCAACCACAGCCTCAGTAGAAGTTCGATGAGACAGCCACCGTCTCGTGTGGAGAAAAACTGATAAGGCGGACGGAGTAAAACGTCGACGGATCGAGTATGAATCGACCCAGTGCGTTCGGTTGCAGGATTTAAAGCTTCCTACGGGTCTCTGAGGTTAGCTGAAGAAACCGTCAAATTTTCCCTTTAAAATTTCTTGAAAATTGCCTTTTTTCTTGAGGCCAAAGCGGAATTTGAGCGCCTGTTTGCAGGTCGGCCAGCGCTGGACCTCGATAATGTTGTTGATCTTTCACGCACTCAGAGTTTGCGCCAAAAGATCCTGCGTCCAAAAAATGAAAGTGACGACTAAGCAATCCGACTTGCGTTTTACGTCGGGAATATATCCAACTGCTCATTAGAGGGTGGGCCGAGAATAGCTTGGGTGTCTTTCTTGTTGAGCGGTTGGCAAAGCAAGAACGCGGTCCTCGTGATTTTGAAAAGCGCTGGTGTTGCTGAAGCAGCCTTGAAGCGTGAACCGAATACGCCCTGAACCCACTGCTATTGATTTCCCGCATTACGGCGGCTGCGTATGGCTCTTTCCTTGGGTGTAGATTTTCGGTGACTGGCATTCCAGTATTCTGAGGTTTACCGATTGGCAAAGATGGAACTGGGAAAGGCAAAGGTGGTTAATCTCGTTCACTTGGAGATAAAGTTATGAAGATTTTCAGCGCGGTGATTTGCATATTGTCTGTCGGCATTCTAAGCGGTTGCGTAGACGATCGCGGCTACCGCGGGACTGGGTATTCTGCGGGCGTGGGCCATAACCGCTCATGCGGCAACGGTGAAAACGACATATCGCACCCCTATGCAGGGATTTGCGACTGGCGCCGCGAAAACGGTCGGGACTGGGCTGACAGCGGAGCGAATAATAATATCTACCGGCGCAATCGGTGACGTCAGATGTAGAGTCTTCCCGGAGAAAATTCGTCAATGATCTCAGGCGGATGGGTTCGGGCCGTCGCGTTCAGCGCGCCGCAACATGGCATGATCTATTTACCAGTCGACCCCAACACTGAGAGTTGAATCTCCTCCTTCCACAGGGAGTGATCAGGATGGAGCATTTCCTTCGCGATGTTTCTAATGGGCGGTTTGGTAGGGCCTGGTGCCAACGCCACACCCCCGGCGCAGTCGATGGCACAACTTGCTTAGAGGTGTTTCGAAGCACAGACGCAGAAGCGAGACGTAGTATCCTGAGATGTTACCGAGAATCTGCATTCTGTGGTGTTTAAGCGAAGATAGCGTTTAGTCCGACTAAAAGGAACGCATAGGGAGCGTGCGCTGTTGCGACTCAGAAAGAAGGTGGATTTCGGCAATGTTCGCCCAACGGCTTCGCGAGCAGCAGGCGCCGAGTACGCAGCGCTTGCAAGTGGCCGTTCAACATACTCCGACTGCTTTAACAACTCATGGTGGTCTCGACCGCTCAAAGCTAGCTGGCAGAGCGAAGGCGACTTTCTATCAACAGCCCACTCTCATCTAGGATCGGATGCGCGGTAGCCACGATGTGAGCGTTGATACGCTTTAGGTCGCGCAGGATATCCAGGTGCAATGAGCTCGTTCGCATGCTGTCGGCGCGACCATCGCGCAGACGGGCGAGATGCTTGGCTGCCGACTGCTTTTCCATTTTACGAACTTCCACCTTCAGCTCCATCATTCGACGTGCAAGGTTAAAGTCCCTCGTGACAAAAATTGTCTGGGCAATACGTATATTTTCCTGTGTCAGTTCGAAGAGCGTTTTGACCTCCGCGTGTCCCTCCTCCGAGAACTGGAGACCCTGCGTTCCTTTCTTGGCAATTTCCGGTACCAAGCTCTTTTCCAGGATGTCGCCGATATGCTCGAGGTTGATTGCATAATCGATGATGGCCGCCGAACGCCCACTATCTTCTGTGTTCAAACCCGCAGGTCCAAGCTTTGAGAGATACAGCTTTACCTCTTGTTGCAGTAGGTCGACCCGTCCTTCAAGAAGCGAGACCTCTTGTAAACGTGATGGATTGTAGCGGTCGAACGAATCTGCAGTTCGTACTAACATGCGCTCTACCAGGTCGCCGATACCCAGCACTTCACGAGCGGCGCTGGCGAGCGCGACGACCGGTGTCGAGAGTTCTTGTTCATCGAGGTACTTCGGACCGAACTCTGCGGCTGCATCGTCGGCGATTAAGGACTTCACGATCCCCGAGACCGCGCGCGAAAAGGGCCACGCCAAGGCGGCCAGAAACACGTTGAACGCGAGATGAGCGTCGACGGGAAGCTTGGTTGGCGTCAATGGCAATATGGTCAACAACTCAGCGCCATAGTCTGCGAGTGGGAGGACGAGCACGCAGCCAGCGCCTCTGACGATGAGGTTGCCGAGCGCGACACGCCTGACCGAAGCGGGACCCGACAAAGATGCCAGCACGGGAGGAACAGCGCCACCGAGATTGGCTCCGAGTACCAGGACAATGATGAGGCCGGTGGACAGCACGCCGGCTGACGCGAGCGAAAGGATTAACACGACCGCCGCCAGGCTCGAGGACGACACAAACGCAATCATCGCTGAAAAAATGAGAGCGACCGGCCAAGCATTGTCCAACAAAGCGACGAAAGCCATGAGGGCCGGGGAACTGCGCATGGGTTCCGTGGCTGCACTCAAAAGATGGAGCGAGAGCAACATCAGCCCAATACCGACAAGCGCTTTACCGCCGCCCTGACGCGCAGATGATGAGCCACGAAGGAGTATCACACCGACTAAAACAGCCAGAGGGGAAAGCCATTCCAGTCCCGCCGCGACGATCCAGGCGGTAATGGCAGTTCCCACATTGGCTCCAAGGAGAACGATTTGAGCCATCCGCGGTTTAATCAGTTCTCGTTCAACAAACGACGCGGTCATGAGCGCGGTGGCTGTCGAACTTTGCAGAGCAATCGTTGCAATCAATCCGGAGAAAAATGAGCGCGGTCCGTTGCTGGTCCCGGTCGCTAGACCAATTTTGAGTTTCGCACCGAAAGCTTGTGATACACCGTCTTTGACTTGCGCGAGCCCGAAGAGCAGCAACGCGACAGCACCCAGCAAATTGATCATGACGACCGTGGAACTCAAGTCTTTCTCCTTTTTGCTGCCATTACGATCCTATTCCCAGTCGACTATGCGCGTGCCCGCTCCAATGACACCTTCAGCACAGTCAGAAATGTCTTGATAAAGGATGCGGCCGAAGCATTTTCTTTTGGGTCGGATGAACCTGAAAATTCCTTTTGGTGAACGACCAGCGCCTTATAAATTGACAGGTTTTCCGCGCGAATGAAGGGAAGGGCAAGTTCCTGCGCCTGGCGCAACGCGTACCAATCGGTGACGAAATGCAGCAACGATAATGACGCGGCGCTCTCCGGATCAACACCAGCGGACTGTGCAATTTTGACCAGCACAGATGAAGGCAGGTCAAGCTGCGTGAGCAGACGACCAAGTGTCGAACCGGAAAACATCTCAACCATGTCTCTGGGCCATTCACGGGGGAAAAACCGATGAGTGACGAGCGCTTCCTGGTGAGCGTAGAGGAAGTCACCGTATGATTTCGCGCTAAACGCAGAATGGTTGGGCTCTCCCTTCCGTTCGCACTCGCGATGGTAGAGACGCATTAGACGACGATCAATCGGCAGGTTGCCCAGACTGATGGTCTCGATATTGGTTTCGTTGGTCGATCCGTGCACGATCCGGAATGCAGGCGGAAACGCGACCAGGGAAGGGACAGCAACGTTGGTCAAGGTCGTGTTGCCGACGGTTCGCCTGGTCGATCCGTTGACGTGGATATGGCCGCTAAAGTGCTGTGTCATGCCGGCCTGCATGAGAGCAGTAGCCACGCCGTCCTGCGGAGTGCGGTTGGCGACGTTCGTTTGTCCGAAAAGCGCTTGTTCACTCGCCAGATTGTCTGCGAACACGTCCACGACGGGATAATGCGAAAAGCATAAAAGTGTTTTCCCCAGAGCGCCCGCACGCCGGTGAACGTCTGCAATCCACGAAATCAAATAAGGGCGTTGCTTGACGACGGCATTCCAGCCAGCACCAGTACTGTCAATAAAGTCGCTTTCCAGATCAATGCCAGTCGCTCTGTCTGAAGGTTGGTACACGTTGGCGTCGATCATCAAAAGCCAAAGGCCATCTTCTGGTTCAACGAGATAGGAAGCATCTATCAACAACGCCTCGTTCGTCCCGTCAGCGGACGCTAATCGGTATTGCCGGTCCTCGAACGTGTCAGACGTCCCGAAAGGCGTTTCCCAGTGAAGGTAATCCGCCTGGCGCGTCAGACCATGCTCTACGAGAGGTTCCAGTGCATCGGGGTAGCCGGCGCAGCACATTGTCTCTGAGCAAAGCGCCACGATATTTGAAGGCTTAATATTGGGATCGCTGGTGATGACGACGGCGTCCCCATCCGGAGTCAGGAATTCCTTCGTCTGGTGTCGACCCCTCAGCGCATAGCCGTCGTGGTTGCCCGGTAAGACGTAAAAGGAGAGCGAAAACGTCTCAGCATAACTTTTCAAGAGGGAGGCAACAGCCTGTACCGTTGCTTTCTGTCCGTCATCACTATAGTCGCCGAGAACGACAACATGTCTGATGCCACGACCGGCGATCGCATCAAGAGCAGCCGGAAAAGCCGCGAAGCTTTCGTTAAACACACGCGTAGAGCAGCGTGTCTCTGACCAGCTTCTGGCTGTCAGCCCGTCACCGGACACAGGTTCCGGCTGCCCGAAGCTGCCTTCGAGGTCATGATAGTGTGCATCAGCGATGACGGCGACTGGGGTATGTCTATGCAACTGCTTCACGCGCCTTGGTTTTTTCGATCATATCAATCCAGTCTGACGCGAGACGAGCAGCATTATAAAGCATGGGTTTGGGCGCCTCGAACCATTCGTCCGGTCGCAAGAGGCGCTTTTCCCTGACATGGGCGATCGCCGCCTCGAGAGTTGGAAAACGGTCGGGGTGCTGTTTGTGGATGTAGAGACCCACAAGTGATACCGAGCGACTGCGACCGCTGCGACAATTGACCAGGACATTTCCTCCATCGTTGAATGGATAGGTCGCACGCTTGGGCATGGTCTGATGCAGCGCGCCATGGAGAATATAATATCCGCCCACCATCATTGTGTCCGGGCTGCCACCCCCATCGATCATTCCGACCTTGTAATAGCGGATAGGAGCGTAGCCTGTTGCACTAAGCTCCCCGTCCTCAGCATTGGCAGGGTCTCGTACGAAGTTGATATCCAGATTGACGGCGCAGTTGACGACTATGCCGATACCGTGAGCTTTCAAAAGCCCAAGGTCTCGCGCGCCTTCCAGACCGCCGATGTACAGCTTGGAATCATGCGGTCCGAGCCCTTGCGTAATCAGGCTGATGGGCGGTCGTTCGTAAAAGGGTGCATCCATGTGCGGCACTCGATCCATTTTCAGGCGCAATGAAAGACAGCGCCAATCTCTATTATAGAAGCCTCGAAGCTGGGCGGCGCATACGTGACATAAGCGAGCAGCCAGCGCGGCGAGAGCTAAGCAGCATTCTCTTGTCGGATTGGGCCGCCTGTGGTCTGTAGAAGCTGCCCCGATCGACTATCGAAGACCATGATGTGTTCGGCGTCCAGCTCAAGCCAGACCTTTCGGCTTGGCCAGCGCTCAACGAACCGAGGAATAAGCACAGTCACCGCATTGCCTTGCGATGTGAGGGACAGGATCGTCTGCGATCCGGTTGGTTGAACGACATCGACCTCTGCGGGCAAACTATTCGCGACAGGTGCATCATGAAGCGTAAGCCGCTCCGGCCGGATCGCAAGTCGCATCGGTCCTGAGGACCGCGGCAGGGCGTGCGGCAGGTTTATCTCGATTTCACCGATGTGCAGGACGCTACGGCTGTCGCGCTGTTCCAAAGTCGCGTCAAACAGGTTGATGCGCGGATCACCGATGAACTCAGCGACGAACAGGTTGCTTGGCTGGTGGTAGATCTCATAGGGGCTGCCCATCTGCTGAATCACGCCATCCTTCATCACGACGATGATGTCAGACATGGTCAGGGCTTCGACCTGGTCGTGGGTGACGTAGATCGTCGTCGCACCGAGGTCTCGGGACAACCGCTTCAGTTCCGTGCGCATTTCCGTGCGTAGCACCGCATCGAGATTGGAAAGCGGCTCGTCCATCAACAGAATTGAATTTCTAGCGGCGATCAATCGAGCGACCGCTACGCGTTGCTGTTGGCCTCCCGACAGTTCCGAGGGAAACCGATCCTGATACCCCTCGAGCTGTACTTTCTTGAGCGCTTCGCCGAGCCGCTCCTGGATTTCGTCCTTCGGCTTTCGCGCCTGCTGTAGAGCGAGCGTGATGTTGCGATCAACCTTCATATTAGGCCATAGAGCGTAGCTCTGGAAAATGAAACCAAGACCGCGTTTTTCCGGTGGTACGAAATGGCTGTTGCGACCAGAAAATACCGACTTTCCGGACAATGTAAGTTCCCCATCCGAGGGCTGTTCGAGCCCGGCGATAATCCTGAGCGTCGTCGTCTTGCCGCAGCCCGACGGACCCAGAAGAGTGACGAATTTCCCCTTGGGAATATCCAGGTCAAGCGGCGGAATGGCGAGGTGTGCACCATAGGATTTGGTGATGCCTTTGAGAGATACTTCGTTCATGACTTCCTCCGGAGATCGTAAGCACCGACCGGCATGCGCTGGTGCGCCGGTCGGCTGAGCAAGGTTCTTACTGGCTCGTCTCAACGACCCAGAAGTCGTTGACCGCAGCAACGTTGTCACGCTGGAACTCGGCGGATCCGAAGATCTTCTTTGCCTCCGGCCACTTCTCTCCACCCTTGGGTAGCGGCACGTCTGTGCGAGGCGAGAACGTGCCGACCTTGAAATAGGCGGCCATGCCTTGAAGCAATTTCAGGCTCTCACCCTCACGGTAAGGTTTTTCGACCTTGGTGTCTGGCGTAAGGTCCTTCGAACCCATATGGAACGCGATAAAAAGTTTCGCGGCGTTGGGATGCGGAGCCTGCCCGGCTATGGATGTATAAGTCGAATAGGCGAACACACCTGCAGGATCGATATCGTAGAGGATAGCGTTGGCGTAATCGTCGCTGCCATTTTTGTTTATGTAGTGCATGCTGGAGAACGTAATGGGCGGGTTATTTTGCCCTTTAAGTCCCGAGGCGGTCGCGAGCTTAGAACCGGAATCGTAAATAACGAGATCGTTCTTCAGCAGGCGATGCAAGAACTCGTAGCCGGCGTTTTCGATACCATCCGACAGCTCGATTGGCTTGCCCGCATACGTCTCGTAGGCCTTCGCAAAGCTATCGGAGTGTTCCACGATTGAAGCAAGCAATGCCAGTGATGTGAGCGATCCTAGGGGGCTCTTCATTGCGAAGCGCTTTTTCCAATCTGGTTCTGTCAATTGCCAGACATTCTTGACAGGCGGACCGTCCTTATAAGCGTCGGCATTGTACATCAGGACGGTCGCTTCGATGACCTGCGTCAGGAGTGGTTCACGAAGCTCCTCCGGGATCTTGTCTGTCAGGTACCGCGGTACATAATTGACGATACGTTTGTTGGGGAGAAGGTCGAAGATCATTTGAGCCGTGCCCGCAGTGTTCACCACATCGACGTTGAAGATGCCCGCTTGTTGTTCTCGGACAACCTTTTCAATCGTCTTCTCCGAACCAAGATCATAGGCGTTTACCTTGATCTTCGGGTAGAGCTTCATGAAGTCTTCGGCGAGTGCGCTGACGCTGGATGACGATGAGTAGATCGTCACTTCACCTTCTTCATTCGCCTTGCGGGTGATCTCGTCCCAGTTCTCTTCCGGAGGCTGGTTGGCTCCCAGTTCTGATGTTTTAATCCATGTCTCGAACGCGTCCTGCGCCAACGCCGCAGAGCCTATCATCCAGCCCAAGGTGGCGATTGCTGCGCCCTTCATTAAAGTCTGCATAGTCTTCCTCCTCTTTCGGGTTGCCTCCTCAAGCAAATCCCATCTTCGTATTTCGAAAAACGAGCCTGAACAGCAGGTTGCAGCCAACAACCAGTGCGACGAGAAGCAAGGTGGCTGCCCCGATCAGCTGGGGTACGTCATCCGTTTGGTAGGTGTAGATGACGCTGGCTAGAACTGCTGTTGATGGCGTGACCAGTAGAATGATGAGCGACAGCTCTCGCATCGTTCCGATGAAACTCAGCAGCATACCTGAAACGAGTCCTGAAGCGGCGAGCGGAGCTACAATTTTCCGAATGCGGCTGAACCAGCCAATGCCCTGGACGCGTGCCGATTCTTCGAGCGATTTGTCAATCTGGAGCATCGCGGCAATGCCGGTACGCGAGGTGTATGGTAGGTTCTTCACCGTCGCGATCAGCACGAGCAATGCAAACGTGCCATAGAGCGCAGGGATTGGCCCTAAGGACTGGGAGAACATGCCGATATAGATGGCGCCAAACGCTACCGCTGGAAAAATGTAGGGCAGGAATGCCGCCATCTCGAGCGCCCGAGACGAGAGCGTACCCCGGTTGCGAACGACGACGTAGCCAATGAGAAAACCAAGAACAGCCGTTGCCAACGCCGTGAAGAATGCCAGTCGCAGGCTGTTCCAAGCGGCATTCAGTATCTGCGGGTTCTTGAACACGCCGGCATAGAGAGCATTTACGCCGCCGCGGTCACCGATCCAGTAGTGTAGTGTCAGGTTCGATAGATCGTAGTTTCCGGCCGTTCGAGACAATGACTGGAGCACGAGCAAGCCGAGTGGCATAACGACGGTGATGCACATGAGGAGCATGACCAACGCGAACACCAGCCAGCGGGCACGGCCCAGGTCGATCTCTCTGCGTCGGAAACCCTTGCCTGACATCGTGACGAAGCTTTTGCGAACGCCGATCATGCGCTGGTTAATCCAGATGAAGAGCACGGCGAGCAACACCAGAACCAGTGCCAGCAAATAGCCGTCACCCACATTGCGCGATCCGATGGCGGCGTAGATTTGCGTGGGTAAAACAAAATAGCGGATAGGCATTCCCAGAACGGCCGGCGTGCCGAACGATCCGATGACCCTTATGAATGTCATGACGACGGCGGAGCCGACGGCTGGCACAACGAGCGGAACCGTAATCGAGACGAACTGGCGAAACCGCGACATGCCGGCAATGGCACCGGCTTCCTCGAGCTGGCTGTCCACCGTCGAGAGTGAGCCAGAGATGATCAGGAAGCCATAGACGTAGTAGTGCAGCGAAAGGCAGATAATTATGGGGAGGCTGCCGAACGCGATCCAGTCCGGCGGCTGAACACTAAAAAGGTAAGCGAAAACGCCGGAAGCGCCTGCCACGCGGTCGTTCTTGAAAAACGTTACCCAGGCAAGCGCCATGACCCATGATGGGAGCATGTATGGCAAAACGACAGCTGTGTTGACGAACTCGCGATAAGGAACGTTCGTGCGTACAACCACCCAGGCAAGCAGTGCGCCAAGCGCGAGGCAGATTGCTGTTGCTCCGAACGCTGTGACCAGGGAGTTCATGAACGGCTTGTAGAATAGCGCCCAGGACATACGACCGGTGAATACGCGCTCGTAGTGGAAAGAGGTCAATTCACCAACTGCGCGACCGGGGAGGTAGACGGCATCGTAAGGTTGGACTGTGACCGTTTCCCGGATCAACTGGAACAAGGGGACAATAACGAGCAGGCAGAGGATAATTGCCATGATAAGGGCGATGAGGCGGTCAGGGGCTGAGAGAAATTGGCCGACACGTCGCGACAATCGTCCTGCTCGTCCACTTTGCCGCGTCGTCTCGATTTCCGCTAAAGTCGTCATAATGTCCTCCCAAACGGCTCTCCAGGCCGCACGCCACTTCCAATTTTTCGTCTCGCCAAAGACCTCAGGCGACCTGTACTCGGGCTCCCTCGTTGTCCGGGCTGAGAACAGTCTTCCCAGACGTCAGTGGGACGTTCGCAGCTTCGCTGATTCCGGATGCGAGGCCCGCAGCGGATGCGAGTACGGGGCCTCCATGACGCAAAGAGCCAAGCTCCGTGAATGGGCAGACAGCCCCGCCAGCCTCCGCGACGATCAGCAGACCGGGTACACAATCCCAGGAATTCATGTGTAATTCGACGTAGGCGTCCGATCTTCCGTCGGCCACATAGGCGAGGCCAAGCGCTCCAGAGCCGGAACGGCGAACATTCGCACCCTTTGAAAGAAGGGCTTCAGCAACTTTGAGATATGTCGCGTTCGGAATCCGCGTCGACCAGCCGAGCTCCACTGAAGCGGTATCGAACCGTGTCGTTGAAGCGGTCGCGATCGAAGTTCCGTTGCGCGTCGCCCCTTGGCCCAGCAGTGCGAAATGGAGTTCATCAAGGGCCGGGTTAAAGATGGCGCCAAACTGGGTCACGCCATTTTCGACGTAGCCGATGGAAATACAGAAATGGGGGATACCCCTCGCAAAGTTTGCGGTGCCGTCGATCGGGTCGACAACCCAGACGCGGTCGCGTATTTCACCACCGCCTTCTTCGCCGAAAAAGCCATCGTCGGGATAAGCCGCCAAGATCGCGCTCCGGATGTGATCTTCAGAGGCTGCATCGGTCTCGGTCAGAAAATCCTGAGGGCCTTTCATCGTGAAACCGCCCTTCGACACCTGCTTGAAACCTTCAAGCGCCAATGCACCTGCCGAGCGGATGACCGCGTGGCACAGTTCAGCGCGTTCTTGGATGTCGCTCCGTGGAACTTCACTATCAGGCATAGTCTTCTCCCTTGCACACGTGTTCAATGTTGCACACGTGTGCAAGCATGGCAACCCCAGAGCCGGTCACTGGAAAGGTTTTCGCTAATCAGGAACGGACGGTGCCGCGCTCTATAAGCTCTACGGGTACTATTTGCGTCGAGACATGGCCATCGTCATGATCAAGTGCAGCAAGAACGGCGTCGGTCAGGACAGAGAATGATTGGCCAATCGTCGTGAGGTTATAGGAAATCCATGCGGCTTGTGGAATGTTGTCGAAGCCGATCACCGAAAGGTCATCTGGAACCGAGCGATTAAAGTCTTTTCTCGCTGAATCAAGGAATCCGAGCGCCATAAGGTCCGTCACGCAGAACGCCCCGTCGATTTGTGTGTCGCTCAGTAAGGCCTTGGCGGCCGCTATGCCTGTTTCGTATGCGGTCGGACCGACGCTCCACCGGACGACTTCTCCTCCGTGCTCAAGGATTGTCTTTTCAAAAGCCGTGGCTCGCCGGACCTGAGTTGGAGTGAGGCTGCCGCTGCAAACGACGGCGACTTTGCTGCATCGTGCTGCGATGAGCCGATCGGCGGCAAGCCGAGAACCCAGGATGTCATCGCTTAGAATGACATCGAGGTCGGGCCGGTTGGCATTGCGATTGATGACGATGAGCTTGACGCCATTTGCAAGGCACTCGTCGACAATAGAGGCTGGAGGTTCGCCAGAAAGCACAACAATCGCACGCGCCCGAAATTCAAAGATCAGTTCGATCAGAGGCGCGATGTTGCTACGCGCATCGGCGGCATTGAGGAGCAAACACTGTTGACCTCGTCGCAAAAGGCCAAGGCTCAGCATATCCAGTTGCTTTGCGATAAACGGAGAGGACAAATTTGCGCCCACAACTCCAACCAAATTGGAGCTCGATGTATTCAGGGTCTGCGCCAGGCGATTTACCCTGTAGCCGAGTTCTTCTGCAGCCTTCATCACGCGTTGGCGCACATCCGGCGAAACACTCGCGCCAGGAGTGAACGTCCTTGAAACAGCCGAACGGGAAACACCCGCCCTCTGCGCAACATCGATTGACGTCACAAAGCTCTTGGCCATCCAGGTACTCATTCCCTCGTGCGAAAACGAACCTGTACTCGGTTGAGTAAGGCCTTGCAATGCACTCGCGTGCATCTCGTCGCATACATCGGGTGCGTCGCTATCGGAGCGAACTAGATGTTTGATTTAGCCTGCTTGTTCTTGCAAACATTGTGGCGCACCGTCTACTCCCCAGGTCGAAAGGTCACTATCAACGATTTGAGCTCGACTTCTCTCACAAGCCGAGCGGCCTCATCTCGTGAGAACCAGGCAACTTTGCGCTGACCCGTTTCCTTGTATTTCTGCGCCGTTCTTGTAACTTCGATCTGGAAGACATCCACCACACATGGTGCCACGCGACCAGTATCGAGCCACTTGAGGTAAGTGTATCGACCGACCGGCTTTTTGCGTACGCGTCCGACCACGCCAGCTTCTTCGAAAGCCTCGATAAGAGCTGCTTCATGCGGCTTCTTCTTGTTCATCGGCCAACCCTTGGGGATGATCCAGCGGCCGGTTCCTCGCGATGTGACAAGGAGAATTTCGATGTCACGATCGTCGGGTTTTCGGTAGCACAAAGCGCCATATTGGACTTCGAACGCCTTGCTGAACAGCTTTTCGGGCATCCCTGCAAGCTGTTGAAGCAATGATTTTCCAGCCGTAGCAGCCTTGTCCTTTTTCTTTGGCAATGTCCTGTTAGCTTTCCTCGTTGCGCGTATTAAAGTGATGTGGGGAGTGGCCTTAAGCGTCAAAACTCGGTCAAGCGACGATAATCTGACAATATTAAACCGCCGGCGTCATCTAGATTTAGTATGCGCCAATGGGCTGCGGTGCCCTAATTCACCATATAAAGTCGATGATGCGGAATCTTCGCTCACCGAAATTTTTACAAGTGACAACACAAGGCGCAGATCTAGAAAGGCGAGCCTCGGGATGCCGGCGCGCTGAAGGATTTCATTCAGTAAGCCGCGTTGCCATCAGGATCGAAGGTGTCCGGTCGATTTCGACAAAGCCGAATTTAGCGTAAAATGCTACGACTTTTTCGTTGTGCTGGTTCACACCTAAATGGACGCCTTTTACTCCAGACATCATCAACGCACGCAGTTGATGTGCCAGCAGGGACGACCCATGACCGCCATTCTGCATCTCAGGCAGAAGATTGATGTGTAGATGCGCAGGGTAGGGCTGCGTCACCCGAATTGGTGTCCTCGATACGCTTCGGATATGAGTAAGGACGTTCTCATCCTCTATTGTCTGCGCTGAGAAATCGCGAAGCTCCTCCTTCAAGAAAGGCCACCATGCAGCCTCAAGCCAATCTTCGTAGGCGCTCGTATCGGGTGTCGCAACACAATAGCCCATGACGATGCCACTGTTTGTCAGCACGAATGCATTTTCTGGACAGAAACGAACATAAGGCAGCGCCCATAGCAATCCGGGAAGTCTTGGGTCCGTGTAGCGTCGTGATCCGTCCTCCCCGCTGTCTGCGGTGCGCACGCAGATATCGAGTATCGCCGTCTCATCGGACGGTTGGGCGTTGCGGATGACGACAGGTAATGATGGCGTTGGCATGTTCATGAGCGTGGCCTTACGCTGCTGCCAAAGGGGTGTGAAGTGCGTCATCGAAACGCTGCCAGGTCTCGGCAAGCTCGATGGTGCGCCGGCCACGGCGTGCCTCCTCGATTTTGATTGCCACGAGTCCCGCTTCCAGAGCCGCAACGATATTGACGGGCAGCGGGCTCGCCTCGGTCAGATGCCTGTAGATATCCAGAGCCATCTGATCATCGGCGCCATAGTGATCGCTTTCATGCCCCTCGTAACGCCGCTCGACAAGCTTTTCGCCTGTTATAGCGGAATGAACCTCAAAGCGATTACGAATGAAATCGCCCTCTGCCATTCCCTTGTTGCCCATCACGCAGAAGCGGCGAAACTGATCCGGAACGTTGAGGTTTGTATGAAACGCCATCGTCGCTCCGCCTTGATATTCGACGATCGCGGTCTGATAGTCGATGATGTCGCCATCGCCCTCGAAGACGGCATCGCTGCCCTGCCAACCGCTCGGCTTCTTGTAGAATTCCTGCTGTTGAAACGCGGAGAGTTGATCAGGCCGGTTTTCAGCAACGAATGACTTACGCCCCCCGAAGCTGGCAACGGCCATGGCGCGCTGCCCCACCACGCTGCCGTAAAGATCGATGTCGTGACAACATTTTTCCAGGATGAAAGGGCCGGCATGGCGCGTATGCCGTCGCCAATCCCGCATGAAGAACGCTCCGTGGTACGGCGCGATATGCTCGGATGCCTCGATCGAGGTTATGGTGCCGATGTGACCTTGAGCCTGCGCCATGCGCAAATCCCGATAAAGGTCGGAGTAACGCAGAACGAGGCCAACCATGACGCTTTCATGGCCGTATTCGGCAAGCAGTCGCGCCATTTTCAGTGTTTGATCTTCATCGATCACGACCGGCTTCTCGGTGAAGACGCGCGCGCCCGCGCGCAGCCCCGCGGCGATTTGGTCCAGATGAAAAACATTGGGGGAACCGACCATAAGAAGATCAGGCCGCGTTTCCTTCAGCATTGTTTCCATTGTTTCGAAGCGACGTGGTTCCGGCAGGCCAGACGAAAGAATAGCAGGCAGCCCGGCAGGTTGGGGATCCATGAGGCCGAGGATTTGGAGATCTGGGCAAGCCTTGCGAAAGGAGGCGATGACATTGGCAAGCCGAAATCCAAGCCCGGCGACTGCGATTTTCATTTTTTAGTCCTGTTTGCGAGAATTGGGTGAACTAGGCGGATGCGTCGTCATCCGTTGGCGCGCCAGCAACGCGATCGAAGCGTCTTTCGAAATCCATGGTCTGGCTGCGCCCGCGCATGGAGGAGAGACGCCTGAAGTCCGGGCTCCCATGAGCAATCACGGGCAGCATGGCCGCACCTATGGCTGCTGCTTCCGGACCCAGTGCTCCAGCGCTCAGCCGGGGAATATCCCTTTTGCTCCGGGCGCTAACCGATGGCAAAAGGGGATAGGCCCGGTCAATCAGAGAGTTGTTGAGCGCTGGTGGAAAATGCCCTCCTACTATGATTGTCTGCGGGTCCATGATGTTCTCAAGCAGCGAAACCAGCAACCGGAGGCGTTTTGAGTTGAGATCGAGCCACCGCATCAAAACACTGTTGCGTTGAGCGTAGAGTTGTTCCAACACGCCGGGCCTAGCGATCTCTTTGCTTTCGCGAGACAGCATCGATGCAAGTTCGTCGATGGAGAACGGAGTCTGTCCCTCAGCATCTGGATTAGCGAATTCGGCAGGCCATGTTAGGAGGCCGATTTCCCCAGCATTGTTCCAAAATCCCTGAAGCGGCATGCTGTCATTGATGATGCCGGCGCCGAGCCCGTGCCCGACGAAAATATGAACGTAGTGGGTCAGTCCTGAGGCTCTGCCTACCCTCAGCTCGGCAACTGCCGCGGCTGTGGCGTCATTCTCGATGATGGTTGGAAGGCCACAACAATCTTCGATAGCCTCCGCCACAGGAATACGGCTCCAGGCATCCCAGCCGGGCGGGCCGACGGGATGCTCGAACTCTGCTTCCTGCAGCGTTGGCATGGCGATGCCGATGCCCCAGGCAGGGCGATCTGAGGCAAGCGAACGCAGGCGCTGCGTGATATCGGTGATGGCACGGATCGTATCGGACGGGTCTTCGAGGGAGGCCGATGCGGTTTCGCGCCCCAGTTCATGTCCCGCTATATCGCAGACGATACCGAGCAGCCCGTCGCGATCCACATGGATGCCGAGACAGCACCCTGCGTCGGCACGCACTTGCAATCTTTTTTGCGGGGCGCCGCGCGCGCCTTCCTGTTGAATAGATTCCACCACGAGAGAGCGGTCGATCAAATCCTTGCATATGTTGGACATCGTTTGCGCCTTCAGGCCTGTCACCTGAACAAGGTCGCGCCGACTGATGCCATCGGAAGAGCGTATAATGTCGAAAACCAGGCGCCGGTTGTAGCGGCCCGAATATGTGTGATTGCTGCCCATCAGGCTCATGGGTGCCGGATCCTATTTAATCTATTAAATGGAATTTATCAGTCCGTCAGCGCAGGGTCAAGGTATGCGGGTCGGCCCCATTGCTTAGGTTTGTCATTTATCTGTCACGTAATGTCGATAAATCACCGGTAAATGCGGCTTGATTTTAAATCCATCTAATGGAATTAATATCGTCGCCTTCTTCTCAGTGACTTTAAAAAAGGGAACACAGTCATGCTGAAATGGACCTTGCGGCGGATCATGGCGGGCGCTTTGGCGTCGGTATCAATCCTGGGTATTGCGAATGCTGGAGAGCTTGTCGTCTATACTGCTCATGGGGAGGCAACGTCTGCTCCCATTCTCGGAGCATTCACCAAGGCGAATCCGGACGTGAAAGTAACCGTGGTGCGCGGTGGGACGGGTGAGCTCATAGAGCGCCTGCGTGCCGAAGGCGGCAACTCCTCGGCGGACGTGATGTGGGGCGGGCCGACGCAGACGTTCGAGGAAAATGCGGCGCTCTTCCAAGCATACGAGAGCAAGTCGGACGCCGATATGGTGACCAACGATCCCAATCACATCTGGCATCCGTTCACGGTGCTGCTGCAGCCTCTGATCGTCAGCACCAAGCGCGTCGAAGCCGGCTCCATACCCAAGACGCAAAAGGAACTTGTTTCACAGGATTTTGCGAAGAATGGTGGTCTGATCATTCCGGACCCTGCGAAATCCGGTACCGGCTACGTTATTCTCTCGGCCCTTGCTGGCAACTTCGGCTGGGATTTCGTCGGCCAGATGGCCAAGGGTGCGCGCATCGCGCCGGGTTCCGATGATGCATTCAATGCTGTGCGCGACGGTGAAGCGGCAGTCGGCTGGATCAACGAAGACCTCGGCGCGAAGTGGAAGGCGCAGGGCCTACCGATCGATATCGTCTATCCGAGCGACGCCGTCACCGGCCAGATCGATGCTCAGGCGATCGTCAAGGGCGCTCAGCACATAGACGATGCCAAGAGCTTTATCGATTTCCTGGGCAGCAAGACGGCGCATGAAATCGTTCGCGATGCCACTGTTCGACGCTCGGCACGCAAGGATGTAACGCCCCCGGCCGCCCTGCCTGACATGTCCACCCTCACGATCGTGTCGGCTGTCGATCCCCGGCCCGTGGTCGTTGCTCGCTTCCAGGAGCTTCGTGGACAATGAAGGTGCTGCGCGACAATTGGCTGATCTTTTCAATCGTCGCGCTCGTGCTCTGCGGCCTGACGATCATCGTCCCGCAAGTTCGCCTGATGGCCGCCTCTCTTCTGGAGGAAGGTGGCCGTTTTACGCTTCTGCATAATAAGGACGGCTTGCAATCCGTGCCGGAAATGACCGCTCGGTACGGCGTGGAGAAAACCTCCGACGGGCTGGCAATAGCGTTAAGTTCGCCTGACCGCCTGACTGTCAGTGTCGAGGGCGACCGGACGCTTCGCCTCTCGTCGCAAGAGCCGATGTCGTTTGGCAGGGACGAGGCTGGGGTCATAGAACTCGATCTCGGCACCGCTCGGTTCGCGCTCTCACAACAGGCGCCGCGCGGACTTTTCGCCACAACAGCTCCGGCGCCGCTGGACCTTCAGGCGCAGGGGCCTAACTCCGTCTTATTGTCCCATGCCGTAAATGCCTATGTAACTTTCGAAAACAGGGCGCTGTCATTCTCTCCAATTCACTACATCGATTTCTTTACGCGCTCCGAAACCCTTTCCGCCACGGTCAACAGCTTGCTAATAGCTTTAACGTCAACCGGCCTTGCTGCTTTGATCAGCGTTCCTCTTGCCTATCTTATCGCGCGCTACCGAGTCGCCGGCAGCACGGCGATCGTTTTTCTCGTCACCATGGCGTCCGTCTCTCCGCCATTTTTGGGGGCTTATGCCTGGCGATTGCTTCTGGGACGAAATGGTGTTGTGACCAATTATCTCGGTCTCGATGTCTCGATCGTTGGCTTGCATGGCGTCATATGGGTTATCACCTGGCTGGTTTTCCCGATCATCTTTCTGCTGAGTCACACCTCGTTCCAGAGTTTGGATGCCGGTCATATCGAGGCGGCGGAAAGCCTCGGAGCCAGGCCACCTCGCGTGCGCATGACGGTTGAAATTCCGCTTGCGCTTCCCGGCATTATCACTGGTCTCTATCTGGCAACGATGGCAGCGCTGTCGGACTTTGGAACGCCGCGGATCATCGGTCTGGACGTCAATGCGCTTCCGGTTCTGATCTACACATCCTTCCTCAGCGAAGCCGGACGCAATCCCGCACTCGCGGCGACGGGATCGATGGTGCTTATCACCATCTCCAGCCTATTCCTCATGGCCCAGCAAATCTATCTGGCGCGACGTGGTTTCGCCGTGGTGTCGTCGCGCGCCTTGGAGCGCAAGCCACTATCGCCACTTGGACATACCATAGTTCTTGGAGCGATCAGCGCCGCACTTCTGATGGCATTCACGCCTCACCTGACGGTACTTGTGTCCAGCTTCATGGAATGGCGGGTCGGCCTGCCAACGCCGAACCTGACACTGGCAAACTACACGACCATGTGGCGCACCGGGATGGGTCCGGCCTGGGTGACATTGTCGCTCGGGATTGCCGGAACCCTGGCGGCGACAGCGATCGGACTGGGGATTGCCTATGTGATCATACGCAAGCGCTATCGGATCATCGCGCCCGTTCTCAGCCTTACCGTCATGATGCCCTACGTCATTCCAGGCACGGTACTGGGCATTGGCCTCATCATGATGTTCAACAAGGCGCCAATCCAACTGACGGGCACGTGGTTCATCCTCGTCCTCGCCTACCTCATTCGTAACCTGCCGTTTACGGTCAAGGCGTCAGAAGCGGCTCTGAGACGCGTTCACCCCGCACTCGAGGAGGCCGCAATCAGTCTCGGAGCACGTCCTTTCAGAGTGTTCGTGACCATTACCGCACCTCTGGTGCTTGCGGGTGCAGTAACCGGGGCAACGCTCACCTTCCTTCACATCGTGACGGAGCTGTCTTCCACCATCGTTCTCTATCGTCCGCCGTGGAAACCGATGACGGCTGTCATCTTCGAGAACACGCTGGTGGATGCCGATTTCGGTGTTTCCGCGGCACAGACCATTCTCCTGATGCTGATTATCTACATCCCTCTCTATCTCATCGTCCGATACGGCCAAGTTCGAGGAAAATCCTTTGGTTGAAATCTTATTGCCCAAAGCTGCCACACAAGGTTGCGAAGTCCTCATCGACGCGGTCTCCAAGAACTTCGGCAATCATACGGTTCTCAAGGACATCAGTCTCACCATCAAGCCCGGCGAATTTTTCACGCTGCTGGGGCCATCCGGTTGCGGCAAGACGACGCTTTTGCGAGCGATTGCAGGCTTCCATCCTATCGATGGTGGGAAGATCCTGTTCAATGGGCAGAATGTGACCTCGCTTGCCGCGTGGGACAGGAATATCGGCTTCGTTTTTCAGAACTATGCGCTGTGGCCGAACCAGACAGTCTTCGACAATGTCGCGTACGGGCTGAAGCTGCGTAAAGTCTCCAAGGGCGAAGTCGCGGAAAGGGTTCGGGCCGCGTTGGCGCAAGTCGAACTGCACGGCGTCGAAAAGCGCTTTCCCGCAGAGATGAGTGGCGGCATGCAGCAGCGCATCGCGCTGGCGCGTGCGCTCGTCATCAATCCGCCGCTCCTCCTCATGGATGAGCCGATGTCCAACCTCGACGCGAGTCTACGCGTATCTCTCCGCCACGAGCTGCGCAGTCTGCAGAAAAGGCTCGGCCTGACGGCCATCTATGTGACGCATGATCAGGAAGAGGCTCTGGAAATGTCGGACCGGATCGCGGTCATGCAGAACGGCATAGTGCAACAGCTTGCAGATCCTGAAACCATATACTTGCGACCGGCCAACCGCTTCGTGGCGGAATTCGTCGGCAGTGCGAGTTTCCTCGAGGGCACTTTTGAGGCGACGGGTTTCCATATGACGGATGGATCGAGGCTGCCTATTTTAGAACGAGGCCACCGTGGCAAGGGCACGCTTGTGGTGCGGCCTGAACACGTGATGATACGCGAGTGCGGCGGCGCGCTGACCGATGCGACAGTGGAAGATCGTCGCTTCATGGGCAAGGCTTGGACCCAAAGCCTTCGGCTCGATAATGGTACGATCATCTCCGTGGAGACCCGAAACGCAATTGATGTGGGATTGCGCGTCGGCGTGGACTTCGAGACCATAACTTTCCTACCCGTGGAAGCATAAGCGATGGCCGACCTGACACTTGAAGAGTTGATGCAGCTTGCGTCGTCTGCAGCCCTAGCAGGAGGCGCCGAGTTGAAGGCGCATTTCGGGGATGTTTCGCGTGACGGTGTTCAACGAAAAGCGTTGGGGGACTATGCATCCAAAGCAGATCTCGCCGCCGAAAAGGCCATTGCCGTTATTCTGGCAGAGGCAGGGGACCATTACGGCTTCGTCGGTGAAGAGACCGGCACTCGCAATGCCGATGCAACACACCGCTGGGTGGTGGACCCACTAGATGGGACCAGTAACTTCATCTGGGGCATCCCCTATTTTGCTGTCAGCATCGCTCTGTGTGACGACGAAGGCGAAGTGTTGGGTGTAGTCCTTGACCCTTTGCGTGACGAAATGTTCACCGCCATTCGAGGGTGTGGCGCATGGCTGAACGGAAAGAGGCTCGCCCGGCTTAGTGACAAACGCCCGGACGAGGCGATCATTTCACTGTCCATGCCTATCCAGGGACAGTTGAAGGCAATCGAACGCAGCACCTTCTTTCGAAGTCTGGATGCCATCACCAACGAGACAGCGGGCGTCCGCAGACTGGGCTCGGCCGCACTCGATCTCGCGTATATTGGTGCGGGAAGACTAGACGGTTATTTCGAGGATGGCCTCAGCCACTACGACTACGCGGCAGGAAAACTCATCGCTCAGGAAGCGGGAGCTCTTGTGACGTCATTCACAGGCGGCGTTCCCGTTGATGGCGGGTCACTGCTAGCGGGCACTTCGTCGATGCTTCTATGGCTCAAGAGCAAGTTTCAGCAGCGGTGAACACGCAGTTGAAAACACCTCAAGACTGAAAATGAGCGTGCCGGGCTACGTCCAAAATGTCATCCGTCTGCTCTCGAATGTAAATTTCAATTAGAAATTAGAATCCTTTGTAAAAGCACGGCTTTTACAAGTCTCTTTCAGACACCCCCCGATCAAAAATCTTGCGTTTCATCACGCAACCCCGCCGCAACCTGTTAGGGCATCTTAGCGCTCATTCTCCACGAGACCTAAGGGCTTCCGGCTCCATTTCCAACAAGAGCGGCGCACCCATTCGCTGCAGATTCCGATTGCTGCGAAAGTTTCCTTAGTCGCCCCTTTGCCGCACTCTTCGTCTTTTTCATAGCCGGTCGCATTATGCTCGGTGATCAGATGGTAGCAGACGTGAATAAGGTCTGATCCGGAGAAAAAGTCTGTCTTTAGAACCGAGATGTTGTAAGCTTTCAATTGCATTGGACTGAAAAGAAAGCCATATTTATTCCGAAAAGATAACAACAAGGATGGTATTTGTGCTCGTCATCGTTGCCGACGATCTCACCGGCGCACTGGATACGGCTGCCCCTTTCGCGGCACGAGGGCTTCACACCGAAGTGGTCCTGCGAGCGAATGATGTCGCCAAGGGCGTAGCACTTTTCCCGGATGTTCTCTCGATCAATCTGGCATCTCGCGATGGATCTTCAGAAGATGCCTTTGACTTGATGCAAGAGCTTGTCGGACGTCTTCCCTCCAACACCCGCATGTTCAAGAAGGTGGACTCAAGGCTGAAAGGTCACATCGCATCGGAACTCGATGCTGTTTCCTTTGATCGTGCATTAGTGGCTCCCGCGATCCCAACATTCGGCCGGGTAGTGCGCAACGGGAATGTGGAAGGTTTCGGGGTAGCAGAGCCGCTCTCCGTCGCCAGCGCCCTGAAACATCACGCGCACCGTGCAACAATTCCTGACACGGTGACAGAGAATGAACTAGACGCAGCCTTGCAACGAGCCGAAGAAATCGATGTCGATCTGCTTGTCGGCGCAAGAGGTCTTGCCGAGGCGCTGGCGCGCAAGATGACAAAGGTATCCAGGGGACGGCAGGTATCTCCGCCGGGCGGTCGGGGCCTCTTTGTCATAGGCTCGCGTGACGGGATTACCCTCGATCAGGTGAAAGAGCTCCGCCAGTGCGATGGCGTTGCCTACCATCCTGCACCGAACGGCGCCTTGCCGGAGGGGCCAATCACGCCAGCGTCCTTGCTGCTGGTGCAGGCAACCGAGGGGGAGTTAGGCTTATCGTCCGAGGAGGTATCGAGAAGCCTTGCGCACAGTGTACATCCCCGTTTAACGAGCGAGGCGTCCACCCTGCTTCTGTGCGGCGGGGCAACGGCAGAAGCGGCTCTTGCCGCGATGGGCGTGACACACTTCCGGCTAGAAGGCGAGTGTATGCCCGGTCTTGGCCTGGCATATGCCAACGGCCAATGTATAATTTTGAAATCTGGTGGCTTTGGAGAGCCTGACACTCTCGCAAAACTGGCTAGGCAAATTGTTCACGGCAGGAGCTAAAGAATGGGACTGCAAAGCGGAACGGCGCGCAAAAGCCTCGCGGACCTTGTCTTTGAGCGTATGCATAGAGCGATCAAGTCCGGCTCTTACCAACCAGACGAGAGGTTGCCGACAGAGCACGATCTGGCGATCGAATTCGAGGTATCGCGCCCGATCATACGCGAGGCGCTGCGGCGTCTACGGGATCAAGGGTTGATTTACTCGCGCCGTGGTGCAGGAAGCTTCGTTCGCTCTGTTGGCATGAAGCAACCGCTCGGCTTCGGGCAGCTCGAAAATGTCGCCGATCTCTTGAGCTGCTACGAGTTTCGTCTGACGCTCGAGCCGGCAGCTGCGGAAGCCGCTGCGACACGTCACACGCCAGCAACGCTCGGCGCGATCCGCGAGGCCCTTGAACTGATGCGTGACGCTACCAATCGTCAGGCCCACCGGGAGGACGCTGATTTCCAGTTCCACCTTGCTATCGCGCGGGCCGCGAACAACACATATTTCTCGACTGCGATGGAAGCACTGAAAGACCATATCGCTGTCGGCATGCGTTTTCATGGCGTATCGGTCAAACGCGACAATGCCGGCCTTTCTCGCGTGTTTGCTGAACATGAGGCGATTGCCAATGCTATCGCGACGGGTGAAGGCGCGAAGGCAAAAGAGCTGATGCACATGCATCTGACCGGCTCGAGGGCTCGTTTGTTTCAAACGAGCGCGTCTCTCGCGGCGTTGGCGGAGGGATGACTGAAACAGTCGGGGCTATCGCGAGAAATAAAAAAGGGGCTCGCAAAACCCCTTTTTCTTCAGTAAATATATTTTTTAGTAGGCCGCTTTGTAGATCGAAAGAACGTCGTCAACGCTCATGTCAGCCGGATTGTTGTCCATCAGACGGCGATTTGAGTGTGCTTCGGTCGCGTAAGCGGCGAGAGCGTCGTCCTTGGCGCCGTGACGTGAAAGCTGCATCTCGATGTTGAGATCGGTGCAAAAGCGCCGTCCATTCTCCAAGATTGCTTCCGGCGAACTTGCTACGAAACCGAGGGCCTCTGCCACTTCTGCCGTCTTGTCGCGAACGACGGGCTGGTTGAAGGCGAGCACGTGAGGAAAGACGATGGCATTGGCAAGTCCGTGGGGAAGGCCAAGCCGAGTGCCGAGCGGGTAGGCGATGGCATGTCCTGCGGCAGTATTGACCGGGCCGAGGCAGATGCCGCCGTAGTAGGAAGCAAGCATCATGGCTTCGCGAGCTTCAGTGTCGGAACCATCCTTGACGGCGCGTGCAAGGTATTTTCCAACGAGGCGAAAGCCCATGCGGGCAAAGCCGTCTATCATTGGGTGAGCGCGCTTGTTGGTAAACGCTTCCACGCAATGCGCCATGGCGTCCACGCCCGTTGCCGCCGTCACGGCTGGCGGCACGCTGAAGGTGAGTTCAGGATCCAGAACCGCGATGTCGGCAATCATATGCGGGCTTTCGACTGCGATCTTCGCGCCTTTCACCGGATCGGTGATCAGCGAACGAATGCCCGCTTCCGATCCTGTGCCCGCCGTGGTGGCGATTTGGACGAGTTGTATGTTTCGTCCAGCCACGCGGTTTGGACCAGCCACATCTGCAAGCGTCTGCTCGCTGTCCCACAACACCGCAACCAGCTTTGCCACGTCAAGGACCGATCCGCCTCCGAGCCCGACGACCACATTCGGCTTGACTTTGCGCGCAACCGCAAGCGCAGCCTCAAGCGTTGCCACATCGGGTTCGCCAGGGATGGCGTCGAAGATTTCGACTTTCCCACGCAATTGCAGACGATCGATAAAGCTGGCGGTGATGGGCGTCGCGATCACGAGTGTTGCTTGAGCATCGCCGACGAGCCCGCCGACTTGCCCAATCGTACCCGCGCCAACCAGCAGGCGACGTGGCTGGTGAAGAGTGATGAAAACTGTCATCGGCGTTATCCTTGATAGGCTCGGCCAGCAACCAGCTTGCGGGCATAGGCGATGGCGGAGTTCATGTTGCCGTGATTGGCGATACCCTTGCCGGCAATGTCGAAGGCGGTGCCGTGGTCAACCGATGTGCGATCGATTGGCAGTTCAACGGAAACGTTGACCGCCGTGTCGAAGGCCACAAGCTTGATCGGGATGTGACCCTGGTCATGATATTGTGCGACTACCAGATCGAAGGCGCCGGAATAGGCGCGATGAAAGACGGTATCTGCGGAAATCGGTCCTTCGACATTGATGCCTTCGGTCTTAGCCGCAGCAACTGCTGGCGCGATCTGGTCGTCGTCTTCGGTCCCGAAGAGGCCGTTCTCTCCGCAATGCGGGTTGATCCCGGCCACTGCAATGCGCGGGCTTTCATAACCGATGCGCTTGAGGTGTTTGTCGCCGGCCCGAATGGTGGCAAGCACGCGTTCCGTCGTCGAGCGGCGGATCGCCTCCTGCAGCGAAACATGGGTGGAAACATGGATTACTTTCAGGCGCTCGGAAGCGAGCAACATATAGGCCGCACTGGAGCCAGTCAGGCTCCGCAACATGCCTGTGTGGCCATCGTAGTGATGACCTGCAGCGTTGAGCGCCTCCTTGTTGATCGGAGCCGTGACGATGCAGCCAATCGAACCGGCTTCCGCATCGCGGACGGCCTTTTCGATGAAGCGGAAAGCGGCGTCGCCTGCCGCTGGACTGAGTTTACCCCAGGGAAGAGGCGCGCCCTCTACATCGATATCGATCACATGCGGGGTCAAGTTGATGGAAAGGCCCAGTGCCTTGCGTGCGGCTTCAAGTGTGGCGAGATTGCCGTAAATACGTGTGGCTGCGCGATCTTGCGCCGACATCTCTGCCAAGGCTCGGACCGAAATCTCAGGACCCACTCCGCAGGGGTCGCCCATGGTGATGCCAATAATGTCGCTCATGTCAGTCTCCTGTGCCGGTGCGGTCCCAGCCTGCGGGCAGGTGGACATATTTGATCGCGCGTCGATGATAGGTGTAGGCGATGTGCAGGCTTCCATCCGGATCCGGCAAGAGCCACGGATAGGACATTTCCAAGTTGCGTCCATCAATGGAGTCGTTCGACAGGCAGGTGCCGGCGCCGTCCTCTATCAGGATGCGCTGGGGGAAGGTCTTGCCGCCATCGGTCGATAGGCACACGCTGACCGGCGCGCGAGGAACGCCCCAGACCGGAACGATGCCACCTGTCGGGTCCGCGTCCGGTCTCCCGTCGTCTTCCCCGAGTTCGTCGTAAAGCGAAGCCCGGCGATCGCTCGACGCCTCGTGATTGACGGGGTTACAGATCAACGCGATCCGTCCATCCGAAAGCGTGATTGCTGCGATCGAGGAGTTGTTGTTGGGCAGGTCGGTGGGCGCCGGCACAGTCCAGCTACGGCCTTCATCGGTGCTTTCAGTGCGGAAAACGAAATCAGCCTGGCGTCGGCGGAAGAAGGCGGCAGACGCGCTGTTGCCGATCGACACCGGCGACATGTGAACGCAGCCGGTCGATTGCGACAGCTCTTCCAGGCGCCATGTCTGGCCGTTGTCCTGGCTGAGGCCGATGGCAGCGGTATCATGACTGCCATTCCATTTTTGGCCGGGACGCTGAACGCAACGAAAGATCGGAAGAAGCCACGCGCCATCGCGTCTGATCATAAGTGGTGCGCGCACAAAGCATCCACGGGGAAGGTCAAGATATTGGCCTTCCGAAGAGAAAAGCCGTGTCGGATCAGCAGGGTCAATCACAAGCTCGGCCACGCGAATACGGCATTCGTCCTGATTGCCGGAGGGCTGTGAGGTGTGGAAAAGAATAAGCCGTCCGTCAGGCGTCTGAAACAGGACAGGGTTCTGTTCTGAGTGATCGGGGTCAAAGCTCAATCTTTGTGCTGGACCCCAGGTGGAGGCGTTCTTCCTCAGGACGGATGCGTAGATCGAGATGTCGGACTTGCCTTCAAGAGAGCCGCCGAACCAGGCGCAGATCAACGAGCCGTCTGCCTGGCGATGCAGGAAAGCAGCGTGGTTCTGGATCATGGGCGATGGAAGAAAGGCTTCGCTGCGTCCGTCACTGGTTTGCGTCAGCGCACCAGTCATTCGCCGCGCTATCTCGTCTGGGGTCATAATAGGCTCCTCTCGCTATCCGAGATCGATTAAATTTCCTAAGTTGTCAAGTTTATTTATGTCGAAAAAGATGCAAATTTCGCTGACGAAATTTCATATCTATCTGAAATTAAATAATAAATACAATTAGTTTTTTCATTTATATTTTTACATGATGATTTCATTTGACAAGATGGACGTCAGCGTGGATGCTCTGCGCCATGCTGGAGTGAGGTCGTTGAAGAAGGTTGGCCTCCACATCCTGGCCATTCAAACATCCGGGCGACGGTTGCCGCTCGCTCGTTCAGGCTCCGGCCTGTCATGCATGGACTTCATCTGGGAGGAGAACAAAGATGAAAAGGACTGCCATTTCCTGTGCTTTGGCACTTGGCACGATCATGACAAGTGCATTTACGCCAGCCTATGCGGGCTCCGGTCCAATCAAGGTGGTGCTGGCCGAAGAGGCGGACCTGCTTGAACCGTGCATGGCCACCCGATCGAATATCGGTCGCATCATCATGGAAAATGTCAGCGAAACGCTGACTGAACTGGATGTGCGTTCCAACAAGGGCGTCATGCCGCGCCTGGCGGAAAGGTGGGAGCAGAACGCGGATGGCAGCTGGCGCTTCCATCTTCGCCAGGGTGTGAAGTTCTCCGATGGTTCAGGCTTCGATGCCAAGGATGTCAAGCACAGCTTTGACCGTATCATGAGCGATAAAAACGCTTGTGAGTCCCGCCGTTATTTCGGTGGGATGAAGGTCACGCCGTCGATCGTCGATGATTACACCATCGATTTCAAGGCCGATCCGGTCCAGCCGATCCTCCCGCTTTTGATGACGTTGGTAACGATTGTTCCGGAAGAGACGCCACTCGAATTCATCCGCGAGCCGGTTGGTACCGGCCCCTACAAGCTCACCAACTGGACGCCAGGCCAGCAGATCGTTCTGAGCGGCCGCGACGACTATTGGGGAACCAAGCCTGAAGAGACGCAAGCGACCTATCTGTTCCGCGCAGACCCTGCCGTTCGTGCCGCGATGGTTCAGGCCGGCGAAGCTGACCTTTCGCCGTCTATCTCGCAGCTCGACGCGACGAACCCGAAGACCGACTTCTCCTATCTCGACAGTGAAACGGTCTATCTGCGCCTCGACCACAATATCGCCCCGCTCAACGACGTTCGTGTACGCCGCGCGCTGAACCTTGCAATCGACCGCCAGGCTTTTCTCGGCACGTTGGTGCCGGAAAGCGCCGTGCTGGCGACCGCGATCGTGCCGCCAACGACACTCGGCTGGAACAAGGATGTGAAGGTCTTTCCGTTCGATCCCGACGGTGCCAAGAAGCTGCTTGAACAGGCCAAGGCAGATGGCGTGAAGGTCGATACGCCGATCACCGTTATCGCGCGCTCGGCAAACTTCCCGAACGTTACCGAAATCATGGAAGCCATTCAGCAACAGTTGCAGGATGTCGGGTTCAAGGTCGATCTGAAGTTCGTGGAGGTTGCAGAGCACGAACGCTATTATTCGAAGCCATTTGCCAAGGATCGCGGTCCGCAGATCGTCGCTGCCATGCACGACAATTCCAAGGGTGACCCCTCCTTCTCGATGTTCTTCAAATATGCTTCTGAAGGCACGCAGTCCGGCTTCTCCGACCCGAAGGTCGATGATCTGATCAAGCGTGCTTCGGCGGCTGTCGGCGATGAGCGCGCCAATTTGTGGTCGGAACTGATCGCCTACCTGCATGATGATGTGGTGGCCGACGTGTTGCTCTTCCACATGGTAGGATTTGCCCGGGTGTCCGAACGTCTCGACTTCAAGCCGACGATTGCAACGAACTCGATGCTGCAGCTTTCCGAGATCAAGATCAAGTAAGACCTCATCAGTCAGAGATGGCGGCCGAAGCCGCCGTCTCGTTTGCGCAATGCGCGGCGAGATGACGTCGCCGCACAGGTTTCTCCGAGGATGCCATGCTGAGTTTCATTCGAAAACGGGCTGTTGCCAGTCTGATCTCGTTGATCGGACTGATCGTCATGGTCTTCTTCCTTTCCCGCCTGACGGGCGATCCCGCAGCGCTCTTCCTGCCGGTCGAAGCTTCAGCCGAGTTGAAGAACCAGTTTCGCGAATTGCATGGCCTAAACGATCCTCTGCTCGTTCAATTCGGTCGCTACGTCGGCGATGTGTTGACTGGCGACCTTGGGGAGTCGCTGCGCAAGGCGCGGCCCGCGCTGGATGTCGTGCTTGAAGCGTTCGTCTGGACCTTGTGGCTTGCGGTCAGCACCATGACGCTCGTCACGGTCGCGGCGATTGTCGTTGGCTCCTTCGCCGCCTTCCGCGTCGGAGGGTTCTTCGACCGCTTTTCGTCCATCGTCTCGCTGATCGGCGCCTCGGTCCCGGATTTCTGGCTGGCGATCGTCGCGATCGTCGTCTTTGCCGTCAATCTCACATGGCTTCCAACGTCCGGTACCGGTTCGATCTGGCACTGGATACTGCCGATTGGCGTGCTTTTTGTTCGCCCCTTTGGCATTATCGTCCAGGTGGTGCGCGGTTCAATGATCACGGCGCTCTCTTCCGCCTATGTGAAGACGGCGCGCGCCAAGGGCGTCAAATCCGGTCCGATCATCTTCATCCATGCGCTGCGCAATGCGATGTTGCCGGTTATCACCGTGCTGGGCGATCAGGCTGCAAGCTTGCTCAACGGCGCGGTCATCATCGAAACCATCTTTGGTTTTCCCGGAGTCGGAAAGCTAATGATCGATTCCATCCTGCAACGCGACTTCAATGTCGTTTTGGCCGCCATTCTTGTGACGGCGGTCGCGATTTTCATCATGAACCTCCTGATCGATCTTGCTTATGCGTTTCTCGATCCGCGCATTCGGCATTAGGGAGGAATGACGATGACCGACATGACGACTGCCACGGATATCGCCCACGAGCCGCCCTTCTATCAGCGCATGTTCCGTATGCTCCTGGCGGACAAATTCGCGCTCGCTGCTGCCATCTTTCTCGTGTTCATCATCGTTCTGGCCTTGATCGGTCCAAGCTGGCTTAGCGATGTCGCGACCAAGCAGAACTTGCGCGGTCGCAACGCCGCACCCTTCGACTTCGAAAAGGCATGGGTCTGGTGGATGGGCGCGGACGCGCTGGGTCGTCCGCTTCTCGCCCGCATCATCGTTGCTACTCAGAACACGTTGATGGTGGCGGCGGGTGCGGTCTTGATCTCATCGATCATCGGCACTGCCCTCGGCTTGATTGCAGGTTTTTCGTCTGCGCGCGTCAATCAGGTCATCATGCGGCTTGCAGATGTGATCATGTCCTTCCCGTCGCTTTTGATCGCCGTTATCGTCCTCTACATCTTGGGATCGTCGATCCTCAATCTAATGCTCGTTCTGGCGATAACTCGCATCCCTGTCTATCTCCGCACCACCCGCGCTGAGGTCCTTGAAATCCGCGAGCGCATGTTCGTGCAGGCGGCACGCGTGATGGGCGCGTCCAACAAGCGCATTCTCTTTCGCCATATTTTGCCGGTTGTGCTGCCAACATTGACGACGCTCGCCACGCTTGATTTTGCCTATGTGATGTTGGCCGAAAGCGCGCTCTCATTCCTCGGCATCGGCATTCAGCCTCCTGAAATTACCTGGGGTCTGATGATTAGCCAAGGACGGCAGTATCTGACCAATGCGTGGTGGCTGTCCTTCTGGCCGGGACTGGCGATCATTCTTACCACCATGTCGCTGAACCTCCTGTCCAACTGGCTGCGCATCGCGCTTGACCCTGTGCAGCGCTGGCGTCTGGAAATGAAGGGCCGCAAGAATGGCTGATCACCTGCTCGAAGTTCGCAACCTCTCGGTCGAGTTCCACACCTTAAACGGCGTGGTCAAGGCGGTGCGCGACATCTCCTACCATCTCGACCGCGGTGAAACACTTGCGATCCTTGGCGAGAGCGGTTCCGGCAAGTCCGTCTCTTCGTCGGCGATCATGAACCTCATCGACATGCCACCTGGCCGCATCACGTCTGGCCAGGTATTGCTGGATGGCGTTGATCTTCTCACTATGCAGCCAGCCCAACGGCGCGAAATCAATGGTCGCCGCATTGCGATGATCTTTCAGGATCCGCTGAGCCACTTGAACCCGGTTTATACGGTCGGCTGGCAAATCCGCGAAGCACTGACGACCCATGGCACTGATGATGCCAAGGCGAAGGCCGAGGCGCTCCGATTGCTTGGCCGTGTCGGCATTCCGAGCCCGGAAACGTCACTCGACAAATATCCCCACGAATTTTCCGGTGGCCAGCGCCAGCGCGTGATGATTGCCATGGCGCTCGCATTGCGCCCGGATATTCTGATTGCCGACGAGCCGACGACGGCGCTCGATGTCACGGTTCAGGCCGAGGTTTTGGCTCTTCTCAAGGAGCTTCAACGGGAAACCGGCATGGCGGTGCTGATCATCACCCACGATCTGGGCGTGGTCGCCGAAATTGCGGACCGCGTGGTGGTGATGGAAAAAGGCGTGCTGGTGGAATCCGGGACGGTGCGCGATGTCTATAAGAACCCGCAGCACGCATACACGAAGAAGCTGATTGCCGCGGCACCTGGCAAGGGCGAAATGCACGCGCCGCTTTCAGGTGGCGAGCCTGTACTGAAGGTGCGCAATGTCCGCAAGACCTATGGAGCCTTCGAAGCGCTAAAGGGAGTTTCCTTCGATCTTATGGCTGGCGAAACCATGGCTGTCGTCGGCGAGAGCGGATCGGGAAAATCTACACTTGCGCGCATCCTGCTTAGGCTGGACGAGCCCGATTCTGGTCAAGCTTTCTGGAAGGGCAGGGACCTCTTCACTCTCTCAGCTGCTGAACTCTATAAGCTGCGTCGCGATCTACAGATGGTGTTTCAGGATCCGACGCAATCGCTGAACCCGCGAATGACGGTTTATCAACTGATCTCGGAGGCCTGGGTCATTCACCCTGACATCCTGCCAAAAGCGAAATGGCGCGAGAGGGTGGCGGAACTTCTGACTCAAGTGGGCCTTGGGCCCGAACATATGGGACGCTATCCGCATCAGTTTTCCGGCGGCCAGCGCCAACGCATCGCTATCGCACGGGCGCTCGCGCTCGAGCCGCAATTGATTATCTGCGACGAAGCGGTCTCAGCACTCGACGTATCGGTGCAGGCGCAGGTCATTGTGCTCTTGGACAAGCTGCGCAAGCAGATGGGGATTGCCTTCATTTTCATCGCCCACGATTTGCCAGTGGTGCGCGATTTCGCCGATCACGTCATGGTCATGCAAAAGGGTGAGGTGGTCGAAATCGGTACAGTGCGGCAGATTTTCGAGACGCCGCGGCAACCCTACACGCAGGCGCTGCTTGCCGCGGGCCTCGATCCAGACCCGGATGTCCAGACGGCCCAACGCGCTGCGCGCCTTGCTCGTGCATCCTGATTCATAATTCTGAGGAGTATCTCATCATGTCGAAAAAGGCCTTCGTCGCTCTCGTCACATGTTTCAACGAGGACGAGACCATCAATTTCGAGGCCACGCGCGCGCAGGTGCGCCGACAGGTCGAGGCTGGCAACAACATCATGTGTGCCGGCACCAATGGCGATTTCTCCGCGCTGACCTTCGACGAAAAGGTCAAGCTTGCCGAGGCCGTGGTCGATGAAGTCAATGGTCAGGTTGACGTAATCGTCAATGCAGGTATGCCGGCGACATTTGAGACGCTGAAGCTTGCACGCGAATTCGACCGCATTGGTGTCAATGCAATTGCTGTCATCGCCCCCTTTTTCATTGCTTGCACGCAGGACGGACTAATCCGGCATTTTTCCACAGTTGCCGATGCGGTGAAGACGCCGATCTACCTCTATGACATTCCGGCCCGCACGCAGAACCACATCGAGCCTGAGACTGCACGGACGCTTTCGGCACATGGCAATATTGCGGGGATCAAGGACAGTGGCGGAGCAAAGGAGACGCTGGAAGCCTACCTCGCGGTCGCCCGCGACGTACCCGGTTTCGAAGTCTACTCCGGTCCCGATCATCTGGTGCTCTGGTCGCTACAAAATGGTGCAGCGGGCTGCATCTCTGGCTTGGGCAACGCCATTCCCCAGGTGCTGGCGGGCATTTTGAACGGCTTCAACACTGGCGATATTGCCAAGGCGGAGCGCCAGCAGGCTCTCTTCACCGCCTTTCGCACAGACCTTTATGCGCTTGGATTTGCGCCTGCCATGGTCAAGCGAGCGCTTTACGTCCAAGATGCGTCCGTAGGGGCCAGCCGTCAGCCTGCGCTTCTTCCCAATGCAGAACAAGATGCAGAAATCACCGCTATACTGAAGCGTTTCGACATTATCGCCGGCGCCTGATCGCCACCAACTCTGTGGTTTCTCCCGCGTTTTAATGCTGATTTTTTACTATCGGGACCGACGAAGGACAATAGCGCTCCAGTTACTGGCGAACATAATGGGATTTTCGCGTCCGACGAATAGCCGCAGATAGCAACGCCGAGGAGACTAGCCAGCTGCCTCGCGCCACGGAGCACGCGCGGGGGCCAGGGGGCTTAATGACCGTGACGTGCCCCCGTTTAATTAGGCCATTTAGAACTGGAATTTTCCACTTATGATTCCTTGTGGGAAGAGGAGGAGAATTCGATGAAGGCCTCGAAGTTTTCGGAAGCGCAGATCGCGTTTGTTTTGAAGCAGGCAGAGGATGGAACACCCATCGGCGAGGTCTGCCGCAAGGCGGGAATTTCGGACTCGACGTTTTACAATTGGCGCAAAAAATACGCGGGCTTGATGCCCTCGGAGATGAAGCGGCTACGACAGCTTGAGGAGGAGAATGCCAAGCTGAAGCGGATTGTTGCCGACCTGTCGCTGGACAAGGCCATGCTGCAGGATGTGCTTTCAAAAAAGCTTTGAGGCCTGCCCGCAAGCGCAAGCTTGTCGACACGATCAAGGCGGACTGGAAGGTTTCGATCCGGCGTGCATGCTCGGTGTTGAAAGTCGACCGGTCGCTCTATGTCTACAAGTCCAGGCGTGGCGAGCAGGCCGAGTTAAAGCTGAAGATCAAGGACATCTGCCAGACGCGGGTACGCTACGGCTACAGGCGTGTGCATATCCTTATCAAGCGTGAAGGCTGGTCTGTGAACCCGAAGCGAATCTATCGTCTTTACAAGGAGATGGATCTCCAGCTCTGCAACAATGTTCCGAAGCGCCGGATCAAGGCGATGCTGCGGGCTGACGGCACGGAGTCGACCCATTCTGACCATGTCTGGGCGATGGATTTCGTTCATGACAAACTGGCCACTGGTCGCAAGATCAGGGTTCTGACGGTTGTTGATACCTTCTCTCGCTTCTCGCCAGTGGTGGATGCTCCCGTTAGCTACAAGGGAAAGGATGTCGTTCAGACACTGGAGCGCGTATGCGGATAGGTCGGTTATCCGGCGACTATTCGCGTCGATAATGGCAGCGAATTCATCTCCCGAGACCTTGATCTCTGGGCCTATCACAAAGGCGTCGTGCTTGACTTCTCGCGGCCAGGCAAACCGACCGACAACAGCTACATCGAGAGTTTTAATGGCAAGTTCCGCGCCGAGTGCCTGAACGCTCACTGGTTCATGAGCCTTGACGACGCGCGGGCAAAGATGGAGGATTGGCATAGAGACTATAATGAGTTCCGGCCACACAGCGCGATCGGCAACAAAGTGCCGATTTCGCTCATGAACGGCTCATCGGCACCAGCGCCGACATGAGCCATAACCCCGGAAAATTCCAGCTCCGGCTGGCCCAAAATCGGGGAGCACGTCACAAAACCACTGGAGCGAACTCAAAACTGAATAAAACTTGGGGGCAAGGTCAAAAACCCTGAGGCACGTGTCGCAGCCCGACAAGAACGCTCGGCGGCGATAGTCCGTGACCTCTTCACTCTGTGGCAGGCGACTTTGCAGCGGGATCAGGAGAATCCAAACTCGCCGAAGCTCTACGGTACTCGATCAAGCGTCGTGATGTATTCGAACGCTTCCTGACGGACGGCCGTGTTGTGATCGACTCCAACATAGCCGAGCGAGCGATCAGACCGCAGGCGATCACAAGAAAAAACAGTCTCTTCCCTGGCAGTGACGGCGGCGGCAGAACATGGGCGACAATCGCGGCGCCGCTGCAGACAGCAAAGATGAATTCCGTCGATCACCAAGCCTGGTTGACGCAGAGGTTTGAGCGCATCGCAAACGGTCGGCCTAGCAGCGAAATCCACACCCTTATGCCGTGGAGCTACAAGGCCTGAACGGCCTCAGCTTGTCGCTTAAATCTGACCTGTCGAACAAACGAGTAGCCTCGTCGAAGCAGAACCGCTCGAAGTCCCAGGTCGTGTTTCCGACAATCCACGTGTGGTTCAACGGTGGTGTATAACAGTTCCAACAACGTCGAGCATTTTACGGTATAACAAAGTTGGATTAAACTCACGAATCGCCTTCTCGCGAGCCTGGAGGCCTAGGGTGTGAAGCGTCTCAGGGTGGTCCGCTAAGAACATGAGCCTTTCAATGAGTTCGTCACTTGCAGGGTCTTTGACTAAATATCCTGTTTTGCCGTGCTCGATAAGCGAAGGTATGCCACCTGAAGAACTCGCTACGGCAGGTACACCCGCCATTGCTGCTTCAACGACTGGTATAGAACTACAATCTTTTAGGCTTGGAAAGAAAAGCACATCCATTTGAGGAAGTATCTCCTCGACAATAGTCTTATTTTTCAAGGGTCCGTGACATACCACGTCCGATACATCTCTTTGCTGATGCTCCCTCGGTGCGATGATGTGCAGTGTAAACCGTTTGTGAAGACTCCTTCGATGAAATTCCAAAAGATTGTGCCCGCCCTTTCTGACAAAATCCGTACGTGGAGCTTCGCGCCAAATATTTTTTCAAATATGAACTCACATTCGTCGTTTAATCAGACGCATATGCTCGATGATATGACGGCCAGAGCCTTCCACGTGTTGCGCAATGATCGCTGCTGCGCCATCAGCGTCCTGCTTCTTGATGCACTGAAGTAATCCGCGGTGTTCGTTCACAACGCTTGTCTGGCGGCTAAGTGAGGTCGGGAACTGGCGGCTGATGGCGGAGAGGATTTCGCGGTGTCGCCACCACAAATCGACGGCATGGCGGTTGTAATGCCGGTCGTACATGACTTGATGGAAAGACATGTCGAGTTTTGAATGAGCATGCTGATCGGCGAAGTTCAGGATCTCCATCTGCGCCTGCAAGTCTTCCAAGGTGTCAAGATCCGCCTTGGTGGCAAGGCCAACAAACCATCGCGTCAAAGCAGGTTCGATCAGGACCTCAATCTCAAAAATATCACGCACGAAAGTTTCGTCTATCGTTCGCACGCGTGCGCCGCGGTTTGGCATCATGACGACGAAACCTTCGCCACGTAATTGCTGCAACGCTTCCCTCACGGGGTTGGTTGACGTGCCCATCCGTTCGGCGAGTTCAGAAACCTTAAGACGTTCATTGGCAACAAACCGGCCCTGAATGATGTCGTCGCGGAGCCGTTCATAGATCGAGGCCTCGCCAAGATCTGTGTCCTCCGTCGCCCGCTTAAATTCGGCAATCTTGCTCATAGAATTCTACTAACCGAAAAAACTCGTGACTGCCAAGTGCGAAAAATTCTATTTCGCACATCGTTATTGACAAATAATGTACGATCTGAAAACTTCACGCCATCTTAGCGGCCAAGACTGCTGGACGTGTCTGAGGAGCGGGCACTCAAAAGCTGGAGGAGTTTTTACATGAGCTATCAGCGCAAGCTGCGTGACCTCGTCGTTTCGACGGGGCTATTGGGAATTTTCGTGTGCGCAATGATCGCACCGGCCTTCGCACAGGACTTCAAGCAGGCGCCTGCTCTTGAAGAGGAGGTCAAGACAGGCAAGCTTCCAGCCGTCAACGAACGGCTACCTGAGAAACCTTTCGTCGAACCGATGATTGATGGCGTCGGCAAATACGGCGGCACTTTGCGCACGACGATCCTTGCCAACGGTGACCAGTATAACCTGACTCGCACCATCGCCAACGAGTTGCTCGTTCGCTGGGATCCACAGTGGAAGAAGGTCGTGCCATCGCTGGCCGAAGAGTTCACCGCATCCGACGATGCGACCACCTATACATTCAAGCTGCGCAAGGGCTTGAAGTGGAGCGACGGTCAGCCGTTCACAGTCGATGACATCATGTTCTGGTACGAAGACGTATTCATGAACAGCGCGCTGACGCCAGCGAAAAGCCCGACATTCACGGTCGCTGGTAAGCCGGTCAAGGTTCGCAAGATCGATGAGCAGACCGTCGAATTCAAATTCGAAACGCCTTATGGTCTGTTCATTCAGCAACTGGCCTATGGCCAGGGCCATGCGCCGGTCATCTATCCGAAGCATTATCTCAGCCAGTTTCATGAGAAGTACAACAAGGATGGCATCCCTGCGCTTCTGAAGTCCAACCCTGCCGCCGGTGACTGGGTGGCATTGTTCAACTCGAAAGTCTCGCTGACTTTCCAGCCTGTTTACTGGCAGAACCTTGAACTGCCGACAATGAACCCATGGGTTCTGACCGTGCCTTATGCGGATAGCGAACGTGTTGTCGCCAAGCGTAACCCTTATTACTGGAAGGTCGACACCGACGGCAACCAGTTGCCGTACATCGACGGCATCACATGGGCAAAGCTTGATGACCCGCAGTTGATGGCTCTTAAAATGACATCGGGTGAATTCGATTTTGCTTTCCGTCACATCAACAATTCCACCTTCAAGTCTGTCCTCTTCGACGGGCAGGAAAGCGGTAATTACAAATTCGTAGATGTGAAGGACCTGCCCGCAAACGACGCCACCATTCTGCTCAACCTCAACTCCACCGATCCGGCGAAGAAGAAGCTGTTCCAAAACAAGGATTTCCGTATCGCTCTTAGCCATGCGATCAATCGTCAAGAAATCATCGATCTGGTTTATGTGGGACAGGGCACGCCCGCGCAGGTCGCCGTTCAGCCTGAACATGAGTTGTATAATGAGCGCGAAGCCATGCAGTACACAGAGTACGATCCGGCAGCGGCCAACGGTATGCTCGACAAGATCATGCCCAAAAAAGACGGCGAAGGTTATCGTCTGGATGAGAGCGGCAAGCGCCTAACCATCAACTTCATGGTGGCGGATGTCTTCGGTCTCTCCTACCCTGATGTCATGCAGATGGTGCAGCAATATGCAAAGGATGTCGGCATCGACATCCAGCTTCGCACGACCGACCGCGCACGCCTGAACACAATGTGGGCGGCAAACGAGCAGGACGCCTATATTTGGAACTGCGTCGGCGGACTTTCGGAAGTCTATACCGATCCACGTTGCTATATGCCGTTCCAGAAGGCCGACATCTTCTTTGCCGTGCGCTGGGCTGAATGGTACGCCAATCACGAAACAGGCGAAGAACCGCCCGAAGAGGTGAAAGCGCTGATGGCGGCCTATGACAAGGTCAATGCTGCCGCCAATGATGCCGACCGGAAGACGAAGATGGAAGAGTTCCTCAATCTTTCCGCCGACAACTTCCTGAACATCGGCATTTCGCGCCCGATGCCGAAATATATGATGGTTTCCAAGAACCTGAAGAATGTCGTCAAAGGCATTCCGATCACCGGAAACCTGTGGCACCCGGCGCCTACGTTGACACAGTGGTACTTCGACAAGTCGGCCCAATAAGGCTCCTCCCGCTGGCGGTGGCGCGAATGCCACTGCCGGCTCCCCTTCGATCCAATCGAACGGTCCAATTCCATGCTTCGATATATTGCCAAGCGGCTGGTGTTCGCGATCCCGACACTATTTGCCGTCTCCATCATCGCGTTCATCATTATCCAGCTGCCGCCGGGAGATTATCTCACGACCCTGATGGCTGACTGGGCAAGCCAGGGCGGTGCCGTGGAGGCTGGAACCGTGGCTGCCATGCGTGAACGCTACGGCCTCGATCAGCCGATGTATTTCCAGTATTACAAGTGGATGTTCGGCATCGTCACCCGTGGTGATTTCGGAATGTCGTTCGAGCTTGGCAAACCGGTCACGGAGCTGATTTGGAGCCGCCTCGGTTTCTCGATGTTGCTTTCGCTGCTGACGCTTTGCTTTGTCTGGGCCATCGCTATTCCCATCGGCATTCTGTCCGCCGTGCGCCAATATTCGATCTCCGACTACACAGCCACTTTCTTCGCATTTTTCTTTCTCGCCGTACCTGACTTCCTCGTGGCGCTTTCTGCCATGTATCTGATGTCGGTCTGGTTCGGCCAGAGCGTCGGCGGTCTGTTTTCTCCCGCCTATATCGATGCGCCCTGGAGCTTTGCCAAGCTTCTGGATTTTGCCCAACATGTCTGGCTTCCGGTCATCGTCATCGGCCTTGGCTCTCTTGCAGCATTGGTCCGCATCATGCGCGCCAATCTTCTGGATGAACTATCCAAACCCTACGTCACGACAGCGCGCGCCAAAGGCATGTCGGAATTTGAACTGCTGATCCGCTATCCCGTGCGGCTGGCCCTCAATCCGCTGATCTCGACACTCGGCTGGATTTTGCCCGCGGTCATCTCCGGTGAAATCATCGTGTCAGTGGTGATGAGCCTGCCGACCACCGGGCCGTTGCTGCTTCGCGCCCTTCTTGCTCAGGACATGTATCTCGCAGGGTCGCTGATCCTTCTGATCTCGGTTCTGACGATCCTCGGGACATTGATTTCCGACATCCTGCTCGCGCTTACCGATCCACGGATACGCCTCCAATGACAGATATCACACATCTCCCCGCTGATACCGGGCCATCGATACATCTTCATGGCAAGGACATCGCCATTGCAGGTCAATGGAAGCTGTTCTGGCTGAAGTTCAAGAAGCACAAAATAGCGCTCGTCAGTCTTGTTGTGATCTGCGCCATGTATCTCGTCGCAGCCTTTGCGGACTTCATCGCCCCGGTCGATCCGAACGCGACTAATGCGCGCTTCACCTATGCGCCACCCCAAGGCATCTCGCTGTTTCACGATGGCTCGTTCATGCCGCATGTGGATCAGCTAAAGATGACGCTGAACACGGAATCCATGCGGCGGGAGTTTACCCCGGACCCCGCCAAGCCATTACACGTCGGCTTCTTCGTCCCTTCGCAACGCTACGACCTTCTTGGCTTTATTCCCATGCAGACGAAGCTGTTCGGTCTGGTCGATGCCAAGCCGGGCGACAGTCTCTACATTTTGGGTGCTGACCGACTGGGCCGCGATATCTTTTCGCGTGTGGTACACGGCGCACGCATCTCGCTCTCCATCGGTCTCGTCGGCGTGTTCATGAGCCTTATTCTGGGCGTGACGATTGGCGGCATTTCCGGCTTCTTTGGCGGATGGGTTGATCTATTCATACAGCGCGCGATTGAGCTTCTACGCTCTATTCCAACCATTCCGTTGTGGATGGGGTTGGCGGCAGCCATTCCCGTTGGTTGGCCACCGCTTCGTACTTACTTCGTCATCACCCTCATCGTGTCGCTCATTGGCTGGACGAGCCTTGCACGAGAGGTGCGCGGCAAATTCCTGTCGCTTCGCCATGAGGATTTCGTTACCGCCGCACGTCTTGACGGCATGAGCGAAATCGGCATCATTTTCAATCACCTTGTGCCGTCTTTCATGAGCCACATTATTGCGACCGTCACGCTGGCGATCCCGACGATGATCCTTGCCGAAACGGCTCTGTCCTTCCTCGGCATCGGGCTTCAGCCGCCAATCATCTCCTGGGGCGTGCTGCTTCAGGAAGCACAGAATATTCGTGCGGTTGCGCAGGCGCCGTGGCTGCTATTCACGCCTGCGGCGGCAATCGTCATCGCCGTTCTTTCCCTCAATTTCCTTGGCGATGGCCTGCGTGATGCCGCAGACCCATACGAGTCGGTGTGATGACCATGACAAGTGACACAATCCTCAAGGTCGAAGACCTGAAAACCTACTTCCCCACCCACACGGGCGTATTCAAGGCAGTCGATGGCGTTTCGTTCGAGTTGAAGCGCGGTCAGACGCTATGCGTTGTCGGCGAATCCGGCTCGGGAAAGTCGGTGACAGCGCGTTCGATCCTGCAGATCGTAGATAGACCGGGCCGTATCGAAAGCGGCTCTATCATCCTTGCAAAACGGGAAGGCAATGCGGTTGATCTCGCCAAGCTTGACCCGCGTGGCAAGGAAATCCGTGATGTTCGTGGCAAGGAAATTGCCATGATCTTCCAGGAACCGATGAGTTCGCTCTCGCCCGTCCACCGGATTGGTGAGCAGATTGGTGAAGCGCTGCGCATTCACTTTGGCACGCCTAAAAAGGAAAGACGCGAACGCGTTCTGGAACTTCTGCGGCAGGTGGAAATACCGCGGCCGGAAACCGCGATCGACCGCTACACCTTCGAATTTTCCGGTGGCATGCGCCAGCGCGTGATGATTGCCATGGCACTCGCGTGTAACCCGTCCGTCCTAATCGCTGACGAACCGACAACGGCACTCGACGTCACGACACAGGCGGAAATTCTCGACCTCATCAAGAAGCTGCAACAGAGCCACGGCATGGCGGTGCTGTTCATCACTCACGATATGGGCGTCGTTGCCGAAATCGCCGACGAGGTGCTAGTGATGTATCGCGGCAAGGTCATGGAACATGGTCTGGTCGACAAGATATTCCATGCCCCGCAGAACGATTACACCCGCGCCCTGATCGGTTCTGTTGTAAAGCTGGAAAAGAAAGCCGAAGTCCGGCTTTCCCGTCCGCCGATCAAGCCTGATACGCCTGCACTGGTGGAAGTCAAAAATCTGTCGCTGCAATTTCCATCCGGCCTTAAAGCCGTGAACGGCGTATCCCTGACGGTACGCCCCGGCGAAACCCTCGGCATCGTCGGTGAATCCGGTTCCGGCAAAACTACGATGGGCCGCTGCCTGCTGCGCATTTATGACCCGCAGGAAGGCGAAATCAACTATCGCCGACCGGACGGCAATATCATTGATCTGTGTTCTTCCAACAAAAGCGAATTGAAGAATATCCGCCGTGAAGTCCGCATGATCTTTCAGGATCCGGTCGGCTCCCTCAGCCCGCGCAAAACAGTCGGTCAGATCATTGCGGAGCCATTGAAACTGGCGGGCGTGAAAGGGAAAGAGCTGGATGACCGCGTCGCTGAACTGATGCAGCAAGTGGGGCTGGAACCGGCATGGCGGGAGCGTTACCCGCATGCCTTTTCCGGTGGCCAGCGCCAGCGCATTGGCATTGCCCGCGCCATTGCCGTCAAGCCTCGCCTGATCGTTGCCGATGAAGCGACATCGGCGCTGGACGTATCGCTGCGTTCACAGGTTCTGGACCTGATGATGAAGCTTCAGGACGAACTCGGCTTGTCCTATGTCTTCATCTCTCACGATATGTCCGTCATTCGTTACATGTGCGACCGCGTAGCCGTTATGTATCGCGGCCGGATCGTGGAAGAAGGTGAGACCGATCAGGTCGTCAATCATCCTGCCCATGATTACACACGCGCACTTCTTTCCGCCATTCCCCATCCCGATCCGCGTGATCGCCGCATCCAAAAGCGCTTTCGCTACGCCGATGGCCAAACTGCTCAATAAACGGAATTCGTCATGAAAATTACTCAGGTCAAAGTCATCGTCTGCTCTCCAGGGCGCAATTTCGTTACCGTCAAAATCTTCACGGATGAGGGTTTGACAGGTGTTGGCGATGCAACGCTGAATGGTCGGGAAAAGGCTGTTGCTTCCTATCTCGAAGACCATATTGCACCGCTGCTAATCGGGCGCGATCCATCCCGCATTGAGGATATCTGGCAGTATTTTTATAAGGGCGCTTACTGGCGTCGCGGTCCTGTGACGATGGCCGCGATTGCCGGTATCGACACCGCACTTTGGGACATCAAGGCAAAAGCCGCCAATATGCCGCTGTACCAGCTGCTCGGTGGTGCCAGTCGTGAAAAGGTTCTGTGCTACACCCACGCACAAGGTCGCGATATAGCAGAAGCCGTCGAGGCTGTCGGTCGCCGCAAGGACGAAGGCTACAAAGCCATTCGCGTACAATGTGGAATACCCGGCCTGCCGGATGTCTACGGCACCGGCGCGAAATCGGTTACCAACAATGCTGAAGATGACGCAGTGCCGCATGAGGAAATGTGGTCCACGTCTAAATATATGCGCCACATCCCCAGGCTTTTTGAAGCCGTTCGTGAAGCCCATGGCTGGGACATTGAGCTTCTGCACGATGCCCACCACAGGCTGACACCTATCGAAGCCGCGCGAGTCGGCAAGGATCTGGAATTCGCCCGGCTTTTCTGGCTGGAAGACACGGTTGCGGCCGAACACCAAGAAGGGTTCCGTCTGATCCGCAAGCATACCACGACACCGCTTGCCGTCGGCGAAGTGTTCAACACGATCTGGGATGCTCGCCTTTTGATGGAAGAGCAGTTGATCGACTATATTCGCACAACCTGTGTGCATGCAGGCGGTGTGACTGCGCTACGACGGATTATGGATTTTGCCAGCGTGTACAATGTGCGGACCGCCTGCCACGGCGCTATGGACATGTCGCCGGTTTGCCTCGGTGCCAATCTGCACCTCGATCTCTGGGTGCCGAATTTTGGCATTCAGGAATACTCGGGTTATCTGCCGGAAATTTTGGAAGTTTTTCCCGGCGCATGGAGCCTCAAGGATGGCTACCTGCATCCCGGCGAGGCAATCGGTCACGGTGTCGATATCGATGAAGGACTTGCGGCAAAGTACCCATACCAGCGCGCCTACCTCCCGGTGAACCGTCTTGAAGACGGCACCCTGTGGCACTGGTAGGACAGGAGAGAGACATGGAAATTACTGCGATAAAAACCTATGCGGTCAAGGTGGGCATCCGTAACCAACTACTGGTAAAAATAGAGACCGACGAAGGTATTTTCGGCTGGGGCGAAAGCGGTCTTTCAGGCCGTGAGAAAGCGGTCGTTGGCGCGCTTGAGCACTATGCTGAATTCCTGCGCGGGCGCGATCCTTTCAAGATCGGCTCACTGTGGCAGGAAATGTATCGCAGCCAGTATTTCGAAGGTGGGCGCGTCCTTCAGGCCGCCGTTTCCGCCATCGATATCGCGCTTCACGATATCAAGGGCAAGGCGCTCGGCGTGCCAGTCTATGATCTACTCGGCGGCAAACAGCGCGATCATATCCCAACCTTCGCCACAACCTTTGCCGCACCCGGCCCTGAAATGATCGATCAGGCCAAGATGCTAGTTGAACACGGTTGGACGGCGCTGCGCCTTTCTCCCGCAGGCCATGAAGAAAGGCAGATTTATGAGCCACGCGAACACATTGCCACAACCGCAAAATGGCTGGTGAAGGCGCGTGAAGAACTCGGAGACGATGTCGTGCTCGGCATTGATTACCATCACCGGCTGACGGTGGCGGAAGCCGCCAGTTTCTGTCAGAAAATGCCATCGGGCACGCTCGACTTCCTTGAAGAACCCATTCGCGACGAGTCTCCGGGCGCTTATGAAGCCTTGCGGCGATTGACCGATGTTCCCTTCGCCATCGGCGAGGAGTTTTCATCGAAATGGCAGTTCCAGCCCTACATCGAGCGGGATATCCACCAGTTCAATCGGCTTGATGTCTGTAATGTCGGTGGATTGACTGAATCCATGAAGGTCGCCGCATGGAGTGAAACTCATTACGTCGATATGATGCCGCACAATCCGCTAGGGCCGATCTGCACGGCTGCGACCATCCATTTCTGTGCGGCAGTCGCTAACTTCTCCTGGCTGGAAACCCGTGCCAGCCCTGCAGAAACCCATCTCGGCTTCGATAGTTCAGAATTCTTCTCGACCCAACCACGATTGGAAGGCGCGGTTTACCCTGTTTCAGATGCGCCGGGCCTTGGGGTCGAGGTCAACGAGGAGCTGTTGGCAAAACAGAGTTTTGAGTTCTGGGAGGCACCGCATCTAAAGCGACGTGATGGATCTGTTACGAATTGGTAAGCTGGGCCTTTGCCAACTTGAATTAAAGGTACTGTGGTTCATCTTCCTTCAAGAGCATAACCCTACCGACAGCTGCCAGAGACGTTGGATTTACAGCAATACAGAACCTAGGGTGAATTCAAGTTCCAGACGACGGCCTGTGTACGGTTCTTTACGCCAAGCTTAGCGAACAGATTTTTAGAGTGAGACTTTACAGTGTTCAGATTTATGCCAAGCTTACGTGCGATTTCGCTGTTGGAAAGCCCCCAGCGCATCAGTTCGAGAACTTCTTCTTCGCGCCGCGTGAGAACGTCTAGCTCCGAGTTTGACGACCGCGCGGTCCGCTGGTGAGTTGAAGCTGGAGGAAAGCTTTCGCGCGGGATGTCCAGATAGGCGTTCAGCGTGTGGCGTTGTTCCGATTGCCCGAGCGACAAGCCATCATCGCTGCCGTTGAGCTGTTTGATAAGACGGGCAACCTGGGCCGCGCTCAACATTCGGCCTTCCCGGGTGGCGCGGGCTTCCAATCTGACAAGGTTTGAGAGGGCGGCTTCCTTCCTACCGGTTTCTGTCATCGCACGTGCTTCGACGACGTAATAGGCCTCCCATATCTGCCATGCAGATGGTGGGAATCGCCGCATGGCTTCGGGGAGGTGAAGCGACAGGCGCTCCCATTCACGCAACCCCTCGGAGGGGTTACCAAGCCGGAAGCCTCGATTTGCTCGCTCGGTGGCGAGCTGGAATTCGAGGCGAAAATCTTCGGTCTCATAAGCTCGCCGGCTGGCGCGCACCAGAATGTTGGTCGCCTCGTCGGATCGCCCGGTCGCATCGTAGACGCGTCCCAGCCCGATCGTGGAAATGAGGATACGCTCGCACAGCCCTGATACGTCGTTTGTGTTGTCAGAGGGTATCGCGCGGCGCCATAGCTGTTCGGCCTTGTCGAATTCTCCACGATCTAAGGCAACAACGCCTAGCAACGTCGACGGTAGTGCAACCATATAAGAATGCTCTCCGAAATGCTTGCACGCAATGTGTAGCGCATCGTCGGCCACGTTCTCAGCTTCGCGTATCATGCCGCGTGCGAGGTAACACATGGCGGTAATGGAGCGCGAGTGAAGCCCGCCCCAGTGGACTCCCATCTCGTCATAGACGCCCTTGGCGTACCGGGTCAGCTTTTCAGCACGCGCCAGGTCGCCCGCCTGCAGTGCAAGGTAGCTGTGGATCGAATCGAGATCGACCTGGCCGAAGGCGAGTTGGTCAAGCCTGCGGTCTCCAAGAGCATTGATATGAGAGAGGCCGTTTGCAAGATTTCCGCCATAGGCGCCGATCAGGGCGCGCATGAGATGCAGGCGACCTTCGACATCAAGCCCTGTCTCACGCGCGATAATCGACATCCTGCTGGTCTTGTCCGCGGCGAGCGTCTCGATTGTAGCAAGCGTCTGTTCAGCCTGCAGGAAGCGCTGCATGTTAATCGACCGCCAGACATGCAGGAATAGGAGCAGCGGCCGCTCTTCCCGAGCATCACGCGGCAATTGCTGCATCCAACGGGAAAAGACTTCAAACCGGCCATGGCTGAGATAATCGAAGACGCAATAGCTCTCGATCATCTCGGCAGCCCAGTCTGGACGTCGCGCCAGAAAAGCGTGCCTTACGGCATCTGTCGGCGAACCATTTTCAATGAACCAGCGGGCAGCTCGCGAATGCAGCTCCGTCAAGGCGATTTGTGGCTGGGCATACAGCCTTGCCTGTAAGAATTCCTGAAATAGGTGGTGGTATTTGTACCAACGGTGCGAACCGGGGAGCGCTACTACGAACAGCTGTGCTTCCTCGAGGAAGGTCAGGATCTCGTTGCCGTCATCGCCCTCCGTCACGGCATCGCAAAGGCTTGCGTTCAAGGCATCGAGGATCGATGTTCGGGTAAGGAAGTGATAGATCCTTTCAGGCAGCCCGGAGATCACTTCTTCCAGGAAGTATTCTGCGAAGGCACGGTGGCTGCCTGTCGGCGGCGTTTCGGTAAATGCGCCAGGCGTCCTGCCAAGTACGAGCGAGGCGAGCCTCAATCCCGCCGCCCAGCCTTCCGTATAGCCGTGCATCTGACGGCTTTCCTCTGCCGTTAACGAGATGTCGGACGATGCCTGGAAAAAAGCTTCCGTCTCCGTTTCGTCGAAAAACAGTTCCTCCACAGGAACTTCGAGTATTTCACCGCTGACCCGTAGCCGACCGATGGCGATAGGCGGGCGATTGCGGCTTGCCAGCACGATGGTAAGCTGCGGGACGCAAGCCGCCAATACGCGATTGATCGTCTCGCCGCCATCGCCGCCTTCGGCGAGATGGTAGTCGTCAATGAACAGTGCAAGGGGAGTGAGGCTGGCGCAACGCATTAAAATCGCGACGAGGCTTGCAAGAGCGTCCTGCTGGTCAAGTGGGGCGATTGCTGCGCCATTGCGGTGCACACTTGTCTCGACGGCCTTGATCAGACCGTCGGCAAAGCCGAGCGGATCACCATCTGTTTCATTGGTGGAATACCAGACCGTTGTTACCCCGGTCTCCTTCAGCGCTGCGTACCATTGCGCGAGAAGGGTCGTCTTGCCGGAACCGGCCGGCGCATGTACGAGGCAGAGCCGGTGCTGCAGCAACAGGTTTGACAATGTCGTCAGCCGTGGCCGGTTGATGACCCCATGCGATGCACGAGGCGGCGACATGTGACGGTTGATGAGGCTTGACTGCTGTAACAAGGCGCATCCCAACTCAGATTAGTCACCAAGGCATATCACCCTTTAGGGTGAGATAAAGTTATTTTTCCACATCACCCTTTCGCATCATGCCAAAAAAAAATGCGTGCCATAGTTTAAGGCAATGGCTAACGGGGATCGATGACAGTGGAGCTCAGCGAATACCAGAACTATGATGCCACGGGGCTGGCGGAACTCGTGGCAAAGGGCGAGTTAACACCTGGCGAACTGCTCAACACCGCACTTGCCAGTGTTCATGCGGTTGACGGCAAGCTGAATGCCATCGTCTCCACCTTTGAGGACGAGGCGCGCCGGTTCATTGCGGAGGAACTTGCCGATGGCCCATTCAAAGGGGTTCCCTTTCTGCTCAAGGACCTGACAGCACATTACGGCGGCCAGCCGACTGGTGCGGGATGGCCGCCCCGTGCGGCAATCAAGGCGGCAGAAGATACCGAACTCGTCCGTCGCTTCAAAAAATCCGGCGTGGTGATCTTCGGTAAAACCTCTGTTCCAGAACTCGCAATGGACTGGACGACGCGCTCACGCAGTCATGGCGTGACCAACAATCCTTGGGACACGACCCGGACAGCCGGCACCTCAAGCGGCGGCACGGCGGCGGCCGTCGCCGCAGGCGTGGTGCCAATGGCGCATGGCAATGACGGCGGCGGCTCGATCCGTGTGCCGTCCTCCGTTTGCGGCGTTTTCGGTCTAAAGCCAACCCGAGGTCGTAACCCGGTCGCGCCGTCTGGCAGTACTTGGCAGGGGATGCTTGTCGAGCATGTACTTTCGCGTTCGGTGCGCGACAGCGCCGCCATGCTAGACGCGACCCAGGGCCTTCATCGCGGCCAGTTCTTCAACTCTCCACAAGGCAGCGATTTCGCTGCCGAAGTTGGCCGCGATCCGGGCAAGCTGCGGATCGGCGTTTCGACGCGGGCGCCCTATGGCGCGACGACCCATACCGACTGCGTCAAGGCGGTGGAAGATACGGTGAAGCTACTCGAAGAGCTCGGCCATGTTTGCGAGCCCTACGATATCGATCTGCCAGAAGATGGCTGGCGCTCCTTCGAAACGTTCATATTAGCCGAATACGCCACCGACATGAAACTTGAGGAAAAACTGCTTGGTCGACCGCTCACGGCGGAAGACTTTCCGCCGATGCTGTGGGAGATGATCGAGGCAGGTAGCCGCATATCAGCCATCGATGTCAACGTCGCCACAACACGCCTGCATGCGGTGGCCTCAACCGTCACCTCCGTGTTCGACCACTACGATGTGTTCCTGTCGCCGACGCTCGCCCAGCCGCCCCTGCCGCACGACGCATTTCCGCAGGCGACTACGATGCGGGGCCATTATGATTTTTATCTCTCATGGATGCCGTTCACGCACATCTTCAACGTCAACGGCTCGCCCGCCATGTCGGTACCACTCTTCTGGAACGATGCGGGCCTCCCGATCGGTGTGCAGTTTGCCGCCGCGCCCGCCGCCGAAGGTCTGCTCTTCCAGGTAGCGTCGCAGCTGGAAACAGCACGGCCGTGGAAAAACAGACGCCCTCTCATATCGGTCGCCTGATACGCATGACACATTCATCCAAATAAAAAGGGAACATTGCGCATGAACCACCTCCGCCAATATGCCAGCTCCCTGCTGGCAGCAGCAGCATTTAGCACCGGCTTAGGACTTTCGGCTGCCGGCGCCGCGAACCTCACCGTTGCCCGTTCCGTGGATGCCGACAGCCTCGACGCCCAGAAGGCCAGCACGACCCAGTCGCTACAGGTTACCAACCTGATCTTCGATACCATGCTGACCATGGGCAAGGACGGCTCGGTCCATTCGGGTCTGGCCAGTGAATGGTCGATGTCGGACGATGGCAAGACTTACTCCTTCACCATTCGCGACGGCCTGAAGTGCCACGATGGTAGTATCTTCGATGCGGCCGCCGCCAAGAAGAGCCTCGACCGCGCGCTTGATCCGGCGACGCTGAACCCTAACCTTTCGGCTTGGGGACCGATCACCGGCAGTAGCGTCGACGGCAAGGCGTTGAAGGTCTCGCTCTCGGAGCCTTACGGTCCGTTTGCCTCGTTCCTGACAAGCATACAGGCGGCGTTCCTATGCCCGTCATCATTCGCTACTTCGGATTTCAAGCCGATCGGCACCGGCCCGTTCAAGTTCGTCAGTTGGGTGCGCAACGACAACATTCAGCTTGAAGCAAATGCGGACTACAAGAACGCCAATCCGTTGATCGAGAATCCCGGCAAGCCTCACATCGACAATCTGACCTTCAAGGTCATTCCGGAAGCCGTCGCCCGCATGGCGGCCCTGCGCTCCGGCGAGGCCGATCTCGTCGAGCCGTCGCTTGAGGAGGCCACGGATCTCAAGAGCGACAGCAACTTCAAGGTCTATGCGGCAGAGCTTTCCGGCCAGCAGATGCTTGCTGCCTTTACCTGGAAGATCATGCCGCTCGACAACCCGGAAATCCGTAAGGCGATCGGCATGGCAATGAACCGTGATGCCTATGCCAACATCGCCTTCGAAGGCCTTGTCAGCGTCGCGAACTGCCCGGTCGCCCCAAACCTGTTCTCGACCGACGAAGCGCTGTGCGCGACGTGGGGCGCGAAATACGATCCCGACGCCGCTAAGGCGATCATGGAAAAGGCTGGTTACACTGACGAAAAGCCGCTGACGATCAAGCTCTCCGTGCATAAGCTCCCGGGCTGGGACCAGATGCATCAGATCATGCAACAGGATTTGGCGGCCATCCACGTAAAGGCCGAGATCGAGACGCGCGAAGTCGCCGCCTTCTTCGACCACATGAAGGGCGAGAACGAGCGTACAGAAGGTGTCCCCGTCGTTTGGACGATGGGCATGTCTGGTGTCGACCCAGACTACCTCTATTTCCTGTGGAAGCGTCCCGGTTTCGTGAACATGGGCATCAACGAGCAGCTTGATGGGATGCTTGAAGAACAGCGCAAGCTTTCTGGCGATGCCCGCGCTGCCAAGATACACGATATTGAGAAGTATCTGATGGAAAACGCCTATGCCGTTCCGCTTCTGTCGCCCGGCTGGGGTTGGCTGATGGCGTCGGGCGCCAAGGTTGAAGGCTTCAAAATGGGCTTTATGGTCTCCTTGCTTTTCAACGACGTGACACTCAAGCAATAGTAGCCGAGCAATAGTCGACGTGTCCGCCCTGCTATCCGATCAGCAGGGCGGCCTTTTCACCGGAGTCGAGGTCTGATGCTGGTTCTGATTTCAAAACGTATCCTTATGGCCCTCGCGACCGTGATTCTGGTGATCGTTCTGTCCGGCACGCTTATCCATGTCGTCCCTGGTGACCCCGTGACCGCGATGATGGCGCAATCCGTTACGGCGACCCCGGAAGCCATGGCAGCGATGCGCAGCCGACTTGGCCTCGATCAGCCGGTGTGGCAGCAGGTGCTAATTTATTTATGGCATGTGCTGCAGGGCGATCTCGGTACGACCATTCGCGGCAACGAACCTGTCGCCATGCTGCTATTAGAGCGGCTGCCCAACACCCTGACACTTGCGGTTTCAGGTCTGGCGATCGCACTCGCCATCGGCATTCCACTCGGTTTCCTGGCAGCCGTCCACCGCGGGCGGATCGCCGATACTATCGTCATGGTCATCGCTGTGCTTGGCGTGTCAATCCCAGCCTTCTGGCTCGGTCTGATCATGATCCAAGTCTTTTCGCTCAAGCTTGGCTGGCTGCCCGTCGCCGGGTCGAGCTGGCGCAATATTCTTCTTCCGGCCTTGACGCTCGGGCTGACTTACTGCGCGCTGGTTGCCCGCATGACGCGCTCCGCAATGATTGAGGTGCTTGGAGAGGATTATATCCGCACTGCACGCGCCAGAGGTCTACGAGAACATCAGGTTCTGCTCGTGCACGCGCTGCGGCCAGCGCTTATCAGCATCGTAACCGTGGTCGGGCTTGTTTTCGCTTACCTGCTCGGCGGCCAAGTCATCATAGAGAACGTCTTCTCTTGGAACGGTATCGGTCGTCTTGCGATCCAGGCCATGCTGGAAAGGGACTATCCGATGATACAGGGCTTTATCGTCGTCTTTGCCACGTCGGTCGTCATCATATCCATGCTTATCGATATCCTCTATGGCTTCCTTGATCCACGCATGAGGCAGAGATGACCGTTACGACCCCACAAACCGTCATAGTGAGTGCCGTGCGACGCCGTCACATACCGTTTAGCGTACTGATGGGTCTTGGGCTTGCGTTCCTTATCGTCTGTGCCGCGCTTATGTCGTTCTACATCGCCCCCTTCGATCCGATGCGTATGGCAGCTGGACCGCGACTTGCAGCACCGTCGATCCAATATTGGTTCGGCACCGATGAGTTCGGACGTGATCTCCTCAGTCGCGTGCTCGTCGGTGGGCGGCTGTCGCTCGGTATCGGCGTCGCCGCTGTCCTCAGCGGCCTCGTCGCCGGCGGGCTTCTTGGTCTGATCGCCGCATTTTCTGGCCGAGCCATAGAGGCTGTTCTGCTGCGCCTTATCGATGTGCTCTACTCTTTCCCCGATACGCTGATCGCGCTCGCACTCGTCGCGTTCCTTGGCCCCGGCATCGAGAACGCGACACTTGCGATCGCGATCAGCCTCGTGCCGTTCTATGCTCGGGTTACCTATGGGCTTGCTGCAGCCGAGCGCGCCAAACCCTATATTGAGGCGGCGCGGCTCGCCGGCATCAGTTCCGGCCGTCTTGTCAGGGTTCATGTCATGCCAAATATCGTGCAGAGCCTGATCGTCATGGGAACGCTCGGCTTTTCTTCGGCCATCCTTTCGGCTGCTGGCCTTTCCTTCCTCGGCCTCGGGGTTCAGCCGCCATCCCCGGAATGGGGCGCGATTCTGGCTTCGGGCCGCAACTACATCACCAAGGCGCCTTGGGTTCTGATTTTTCCGGGCGCCGCTATCTGTTTGACCGTTCTATCGTTCAATCTGATCGGTGACGGCCTGCGCGATCTCGTAGATCCGCGCCGAAAGGGTCGGTGATGAACACTCCCTTCCTTCGGGTCCGCGACCTCTCGGTCACCTTTCCAGCGAAGGGCGCACCGTTCAACGCAATTGACCGTATCAGCTTCGATCTTGCGCGGGGTGAAATACTGGCGCTTGTCGGGGAGTCAGGCAGCGGCAAGAGCATGACGTCGCTTTCGATCATGCAGTTGCTGCCGGGAGCGGCACAGATGAGCGGCAGTATCGAAATCGATGGGCAGAATATAGTTGCCTTTCGTCGGCGACAGATGGAGGACATCCGTGGCGCCAAGGTCGGTATGATCTTCCAAGAACCGATGACCTCTCTCAATCCGGTGTTGACCATCGCGCGGCAGATGACCGAAGGTCTGGTGCGCCACAAAGGCCTTACCCGGCGCAATGCGCTGACCTTGGCCCGTACCTGCCTGGACGATGTCGGCATTCCCGATCCGGACCGCGTGCTGTCGCAATATCCTCACCAGCTGTCCGGTGGTATGCGCCAACGCATCATGATAGCGGCAGCCCTTGCACTGAGGCCCGGCATCCTGATCGCCGATGAACCTACCACGGCGCTGGATGTGACTGTGCAGTCTCAGGTGCTGGACCTGCTGTTCGACCTGAAGACGAGATCGGGTTCGGGCATTCTGTTGATCACTCACGACATCGGCGTCGTTGCCGAGACCGCCGACCGTGTTGCCGTGATGCGGGGCGGGAAAATCCTCGAGACCGGGAGTGTAGATGACGTCCTCCATTCCCCACAGCATGATTATACCAAGTCGCTGCTCGCCTCGCATCTGACCGTCGACAGGAGCATGAAGCAACGCCGTACCGACCGCGAGGAGACAGGGGCATGACCGTGAAAACTCTGCTAAACGTCGAAGGGTTGCGAAAATCCTTTACCGCCAACCGTCGCACGGTCCATGCGCTCAACGGCATTTCACTGACATTGAGGGAGGGGGAGACACTCGGCATCATTGGCGAAAGCGGTTCGGGCAAGTCAACGCTCGGGCGAATTGCAGTCGGCCTCGATACGCCAACGTCGGGGGAGCTGCATATCGAAGGCTGTCGCATCGATACGCTATCGGCGCCGATGCGGCGTGAAAAACTGCGCCAGTGTCAGATGATATTTCAGGATCCATATTCCTCGCTCAATCCGCGGCTCAAGGTTGGGCGACAGATCGGCGAAGGCCTTTTCGCCAGTGGCGAAAGCGACTGGCGTGCGATCAACAGCAAAGTTCGTGACCTTCTGGCGCGCTGCGGCCTTGAGAAAGATTTCGCCGAGCGCTATCCGCACGAGTTCTCGGGCGGTCAGCGGCAGCGTATTGCGATTGCCCGCGCGCTTGCGCCTAATCCTCGCATCGTTGTGGCCGACGAACCGGTTTCTGCTCTCGATGTCACTATTCAGGCGCAAATCCTCGACCTCCTCGCTGAGCTGAAGAAGGTTGAAAACCTCTCTTATATTTTCATTTCGCACGATATGGCCGTTGTGGCACGGCTGTGCGATCGCGTTGCGGTGATGCATCGCGGGCGTATTGTCGAATGCGGACCAGTCGAAGCTGTCATCGAAAACGCGCAGCACCCCTATACCCGTAACTTGCTGGAAGCCGTGCCGCGCTTCGGTAGGCGTCGCACGGGGCAAAGGCCTACGCCAGTCACGTTGCCTCAGCATGAAGACGGCGATAATTTCGTGACCGTTTCGGAAGGGCATACGGTGCTCCAGGCGTCGGCAAGCACTTGCAGGGGAACAGGACAATGACCATCATGACGATCCCGGCGAAAACGATTGCACAGGCTGTGGACTGGCGGCATTTTCTGCATTCCATCCCAGAGCTTGCCTATGAAGAGTGGCAAACCTCGGCTTTCGTCGCGGAAAAGCTTGCCGGTTTTGGCATGACTGTGCAGACGGGTTTTGCCGGAACAGGGGTCGTGGCTTCGCTGACCAAGGGCAATTCGCGCCGCGTTATCGGCTTGCGCGCCGACATGGATGCGCTGCCTATCAACGAAGTCGCCGAGTATCGCTATCGTTCGCAATTCGCCGGAAAGATGCACGCCTGCGGCCATGACGGCCATATGGCGATGCTTCTCGCCGCAGCCTCGCTCGCCCCGGAAATGAATTTCGACGGGACCGTTCGCTTCATCTTCCAGCCTGCGGAGGAGGCGGAGGGCGGCGCGCTGCGGATGATCGAGGATGGCCTGTTCGACATGCTCCCGGTTGACTCAGTCTACGGCTTGCACAATTGGCCGGCGCTTCCACCGGGGGCGTTTGTCGCTGGCGCCGGGCCAATCATGGCCGCTTTCTCGATCTTCAGCATCGAAATCTGCGGCAAGGGCGCGCATGGCGCCATGCCGCATGAGGGCACCGACCCAATCGTTGCTGGTTGTGCCGTCGTTTCCGCGCTGCAGAGCGTGGTTAGCCGCAACGTTTCCCCGCTCGATACAGCGGTGCTGTCCGTCACGCAGATCCAGGCGGGCGATGCCTACAACGTCATCCCGGATCGTGCTATCATCCGCGGTACGGGACGCTGGTTCTCAAAGGAGGTTGGCGACAAGCTGGAGGCGCGCGTCCGGAAAATCGCAAACGATATTGCGTCTGCCCACGGCTGCGAGGCCGTCATCCGCTATGAGCGCCGCTATCCGGCGACGATTAATGACGCGACGTCTGCTGGGGTGGCCCGGGAAGCTGCAGCGAAGGTGGGACTGACCGTTCTCGACGCTCAACCCAGCATGGCCTCGGAGGATTTTGCATTCATGCTGAACGCCGTACCTGGCGCCTATGCCTGGATCGGCAGTGGCCGCGGTCCTGTTAACCCAGGACTGCACTCACCTCATTTCGATTTCAACGACTCCGTTATTCCTGCCGGCATTGCTTACTGGATTCACCTTATCGAAGTCGAACTCGGGAGCTCCTGACGCAGGCATGCGCTCTCCGCGAACTGTGGTCACATTCAGCCATTCAAGTACGAAAGTTGGAGCTGCGGCAAAATCTCAAATTGTTGGAACAGACCTGTTCGTTGCAGAAAATAGCACATGCTATCGATTTAAAACGCTTTCAAGGCGAACGAATTTCCACAATTAGCCGGTTCTCTCTCATGCGACTCTCAAAATGCTATGATTGATGTGGAAGTGATCTCGCAATGAAGATTTATGGTTGGATAATTCGCTGCGGTGACCATAGTAAACCCCTCTTATGAAATTCATGGGGCATTACGCGCAAGAGAAGCGTACCACGGTGGTAGTACCGAGGCCGAAATCCGAGACATTCTCGAATCTGCTGTTCGTCCATCTGGCCGAGTGAGACTCGGCTCGCTTATCGTGGCCAGTGGCCGTGGCGCCGAAATGAAAAATAGCGACTTCGAAGTGTTGCAATAACAGCCCGACAGGGCTCCGGCAGTACCGACGACTTTCGAAGATCTTGTTCGGTGCTAATGTAAAATCTGAGCCTTGGAAGCTGGCTCCTGACACTGCTGTGCTGACTTGGCTGGATGCAGAGGTCATCGAAACGCTATTCATTTCCGCGATTTCAATTGCCGTGCTTCGTCTCGGGATTGCCTCAATGCCTTCTGAGAAGCGTCAAACAATTCTCCACGATCGCCTTGAAGGTGAAGTTCTACCGATTTTTGACGGGCGCATTATGCCCTTGAACCCAGGTCTCCCCAATTCTACGCGGACCTGATGGCCAGCGGCAAAGACCCGGCAAGATGATCGGGAAGGCTGACAGATATAGTGCTGCTACTGCTGTAGAACCATCGGTCGCAACGCAAGATATAAGCTTATTCTTGAAGCAGTTTGATTGAGAGTTATCAATTCCTCGATCGCCGTTAGAATCACAGATCGCTGGTGCGAGTCTCATTAAGGCGAGCGATCTCCATCATACTAATAGCGGATATTTTTAAGTTTCCGTTTTCTGGAGGGTCATCAAAAGTTCTTCTGACCCCATCGCCGCACTGCTCGTGTTAGGTCTAGGGCCGCCGATGTGATGTGCCATCTCTCGCAGTTCATCTCGGCGGCTCCAAACGATGCCGAGTATGCTTATGGACCTGTCGAAGATAAAAACGCTCATCGATTTCGTCGGAAGATCAAGTGTCACCGAACTGACGGTCACCCGTAAGAACATGACCGTTCGAATTTTTCGGAGCGCAAATAATGGTATGGTTGCGACCCTTGATGGGGCCCCCGAGATGTCAAGTGACACAGACGTCAAGGCATCCAAAAGCCTCGGTCTTGCCACGGCTGTGCGCGCACCGATTTTCGGCGTCCTGCATCGCGCCTCTGCTCCGGGCCAGCCTCCTTTCGTTGATGCCGGAGATAGCGTCGAAAAAGGCGACACGCTGTTCGTAGTGGAGGCCATGAAGGTCTTCAACAAAATCACCGCGCCATGCGCCGGGCGCATCACTTTCCTGACGGACATCGATGGTGGAGAAGTCGACGCCAATGATGTCTTGGCGGAGATTGCGTGATGGCGGACGATATCAACGAACAAGCGTCGCTTTTCGATACGGTCCTGATCGCCAATCGCGGCGAGATTGCCGCTCGTATCCAGCGCGCGTGCCGCGAACTGGGTTTGAAAACGGTCGCGATATGCTCCGAGGCCGACAGAGAGGCCTCGTATGGTGAGACTACTGATACACTTCTTTGTGTTGGCCCAGCAAGCGCCACGAAAAGCTATCTCAACAGAGATGCCATCTTGCTGGCGGCGCGCTTGACCGGCGCTGGTGCAATCCACCCGGGTTACGGCTTTCTTTCGGAAAACGCGGCATTCTCTGAGGCTGTCGAGAACGCCGGGCTCGTTTTCATCGGCCCGGATGCCAAATCGATTGCAACGATGGGAGACAAGATTGCCGCCAAGCGCACCATGATCGCGGCGGGTGTGCCTTGCGTTCCTGGTCCCGACACGGCGCTACCCGATGATCTGGAAACGATTGAGCGCATCGCAGAAGACATCGGGTATCCCGTCATCATCAAGGCGGCGGGCGGCGGCGGCGGTCGTGGTATGCGGGTGGTGCATCAACCTTCGGCACTTCGTGAGGCCGTTACCTTGACCCGTGAAGAGGCACGGCAGGCCTTCGGTTCTGCCGCTCTCTATATTGAAAAGTTTCTCCAGCATCCACGCCATATCGAGATACAGGTGCTCTGCGATACGCATGGCAATGCCGTCTGGCTCGGTCATCGTGATTGTTCGATGCAGCGACGTCACCAAAAGGTGGTGGAGGAAGCGCCCGCACCCGGCATTTTCGAGGAGATCATTCGGCCCGTGGGGCTGGCCTGCGTCGAGGCCTGCCAGCTGATTGGCTATCGCGGCGTCGGCACGTTCGAGTTCCTTTATGAAGAGGGCAGGTTCTATTTCATCGAGATGAATACGAGACTGCAGGTCGAGCACCCGGTCACCGAGATGACGAGCGGGATCGACATCGTTCAGGCGCAGATCAAATCCGCACAAGGGCAGCATCTGGAACTTCGCCAACAAGACGTCGTCTGCACCGGACATTCCTTCGAATGCCGCATCAATGCCGAAGACTCGGATACATTCCTGCCGTACGCGGGCGTTGTGACGGATGTTTCCTGGCCTAAAGGCGAGGGCATTCGCATCGATACGCATATCCACAAAGGATATCGCGTTTCTCCCTACTACGATTCCCTTATTGCCAAGCTGATCGTGCACGCTCCGACACGCGGCGAAGCCATGGCGCGGATGCGCAATGCTCTGGCCGAAACTCACGTGAACGGTATCTCCACCAATCTCCCGCTCCTTTGCGCGCTGTTCGAGGACGCTGCGTTTGCTGAAGGGGAGACGGATATTCATTATCTCGAGCAGTGGCTTACAGCATGGAGAGCGGCATGAGCAGGCTCGATTTCTCCGATCCCGCCACTCTCGCAGCCTTGACGGATATGTTGAAGGCAGCAGGCGTCGACGGGTTGGAGATCACCACGCCCGATACGCAGGTAAAGCTGGTTGTGTCGTCATCCGGGAAGGCCGTGATACCTTCGAAAGCCGCGTCCGCCGAACCGACGTCGGCGGCGACAGTGAAAGCACCGATAGCCGGTCTTTTTCACCTCGCTCCCCCTGCTGACAGAGAGGTGTTTCCGCGCCGCGTTTCTGCGGACGCCGTGGTTGGTTTCATCCGCATCGGCCACGTTCTCGTTCCCGTCATTGCCGGTCGCGCCGGTTTGGTGACCGGTCAGCTTGCCGAGCAGGATGCACTGGTCGGTTTCGGCGATCCTCTGTTCGAAATCGAGCTTCACTCATGATTGCCACCCAGAGCATTCTCCCCTCCCGTCATGACATTCAGCCAGCAGTCAAGGGACAGGCACGCGTGTCGTTCATTGGCTCGCGGTCTTTCCTGCTGGAAGCGCCTGACGAATTCGACCTGCCGGCACAGCGCTGGATCTGGGCGTTGTCGCAAACCGTAGGCGCGTGGCCGGAGGTTGCGGAAGTCATTCCCGGCATGACCAATGTCCTCACGATCCTGAAGGAGACGCCCGAGAACCCGCAAGCCGTCGTCGCCAGTTTGCTCGACGCATGGGACAGCGCCGCCAGCCTCGATCTTGCAGGAAAAACCGTAGAGATACCCGTTCACTACGGCGGAGAGTACGCGACGGACCTCGCAACGATCTGCGATTTCGCAGGTCTGAGCGACCGTGAGGTGGTGCGCATCCATTATGAAGCGACTTACCGCGTCTTTGCGCTCGGCAGCGCACCCGGCTTCGGTTACCTGCACGGGCTGGATCCGCGCATTTACATGCCGCGAAAAACGGTACCGTCGATCAGGATGGAAAAGGGCTGCGTGACCATCGGAGGAATGCAGACGGGCGTCGCCATGCTGACTGGCCCTAACGGTTGGAATTCGATTGGTTACGCGGATCTGCAAATGTTCGATCCCGCGGCCTCCCGACCGGCACTGCTAGCGCCCGGCGATACGGTTCGCTTCATTCCTGCAAGGATAGAGCTATGATCGAAATCATCGAAACCGGCCCGTTCAACACCGTTCAGGATCTGGGGCGTCCCGGCTTTCGCGATATCGGCGTCACTGCCGGTGGCGCGATGGATCCGCTTGCGGTTCGCGTTGGCAACGCTCTCGTCGGAAACGCAATCGACGCTGCGGTCATCGAGGTCCAGACATTTCCCTTCAAACTGCGGTTTTCTGCCTCCACCGTGTTCGCTGTCGCAGGCGCAGACAACTCCCCCTTACTGGATGGGAAGCAACTGTTGCCATGGGGCGCGCATCTTGCAAACGAGGGCGCCGTTCTGGAACTACATCAGCCACCCAAACTCGCCCGCTCATACATTGCTGTGACTGGCGGCGTGGATGTACCGGCGCTGATGGGATCACGGAGCACCGCGCTGCGCGGCAATTTCGGCGGCCATGAAGGACGGCCTCTGTCTAATGGTGACAGGCTGGAAATCGGCGAGGTTGCTGATCCTGCGCCGCTGCCTTTGAACGGCCTCGCCGTGGTCGATCCATCCAATGCTATGTCTGACCTATTCCCACCCGTTGTCGATGGCGTTCTGCAGGTGCGCGCCATTCCGGCGGGCGAACATCACCTTTTCAGCGATGATGGCGAAGCATTTTGGGCCCAAACCTGGCGGATTTCGTCACGTAGTGACCGAACCGGTTATCGGCTTTCCGGCGACCCGATCAAGCCGACCGAGGCCATCGAAATGCGCTCGCATGGAGTGGTTCCGGGCGTGGTGCAGGTTCCGCCGGGTGGTGAGCCGATCATCCAGATGAGTGATGCGAACACCGCAGGCGGCTACCCGAAGATCGCAGGCGTGATCGAGGCCGATCTCTGGCGGCTGGGTCAGGCCCGGGCAGGCGGCAAGATCAGGTTCGTCCGGTCGAGCCATGAGGAAGCGCGGCGGCTGGAGCAGGCGATTGCGCTCTACGTCGAAGATATCCGGAAAACTGTACCGATGGTCAAACGTGCTCTGAGTGCGATGGTCTGAGGGGAGGGGAAGGCGTTATGAAGTTCGATCTCAATTCCGACATGGGCGAAGGCTTCGGCCCATATCGGCTGTGCGACGACGAAGCAATGATGAAGCTCGTTTCCTCGGCCAATATCGCCTGCGGTTTCCATGGTGGCGACCCGGATACGATGGGGCGTATGGTGCGTCTGGCGAAAAAGAACGGCGTCGGTATCGGTGCCCATCCCGGTCTGCCGGATCGCGCGGGTTTCGGTCGCCGCGAACTTCCATTTCGACCGGATGAGCTGCGCCAGCAGATGCTCTACCAGCTCGGTGCGCTGACCGCGATTGCCAGAGGCGAAGGCATAAACGTCGGGCATTTCAGCTTCCACGCGGCGATGGGAAACATGGTCAATCGCGACCCCGCACTTGCCGATATGATGATGAACGCCATTTCCGCAGTCGATCCCGAGCTTGTCGTATTCGTGACGCCAGATAGCGAAATCGAAAGAGCGGCAAAGCGCGCCGGGTTGAAGACGCTGGCGCTGTTTCTGGCCGACCGCGCCTATGATGCAAAGGGCAACCTTGTCGCCCGAGGCCTCCCCGGGGCCGTGGTCAAGGATGAGCCATCGGTGCGCACCCGCGTCCGCCGTTTCCTCACGCAAGGAACGGTCGAGGCCATCGACGGCACTATCATCTCGATGCCTGCCAGGTCGATCCTCGTCCATAGCGACACGCCCGGGTCACTGGAACTCGCGTCAATCGTGCGCAGTGAAATCATCTCTTCGGGTGCAACGCTCGCGCCTGCTTCGGAACTTGCATCTTAACGGCCGCTGTTCGGCCCTGTTTGTCCATCTCACCGAAAGATCATGTCAATGTCCTCCACCGCCGATCGATTGAAGAACGTCTCGATTTCCGCTTCAGCCGCAATGACCCAGCGTGCCAGAGAATTGGCGGGCCAAGGTGTTAAGGTTGTCAGTCTTTCCTCGGGCGAGCCGGATTTCCCGACGCCCGCACATGCGATAGAGGCTGCGCACGAGGCTGCTCTTGGCGGACAGACCAAGTATCCGCCGATGGATGGCATGCCCGCAATCAAGGCGGCGATTGCCAGAAAATTCAAGCGTGACAACAATCTGACCTATGATGCCAGCCAGATCATCGTATCGGGTGGCGGCAAACAGGTGATTTTTAATGCCATGCTGGCGACCTGTAACCCCGGTGATGAGGTCGTCATTCCCACTCCCTCATGGGTCAGCTATGCGGATATCGTCAAATTCGCCGGAGGTGTTCCCGTCGCCGTTCCCTGTTTTGAACAAACGGGCTTCAAGCTTCGTCCAGAGGATCTGGAAGCGGCGATCACACCCCGCACGAAATGGCTTTTGCTGAACTTCCCGAATAATCCGACCGGTGCTGCCTGCTCGCGCGTCGAGATGGCGGCAATAGCAGAGGTGATGCTGCGTCATCCTCATGTCTGGATACTGACAGACGATATTTATGAGCACCTGGTCTACGATGGCTTCGAATTCGGCACGATCGCCGATGTCGAGCCACGTCTTTACGACCGTGTCCTGACGATGAATGGCGTGTCGAAAGCCTACGCGATGACCGGCTGGCGCCTGGGCTACTGCGCCAGCGGTTCGAAGGAACTGATTGCCGCCATCAGCAACGTAAACGGCCAGAACAGCGGCGGCATAGCAACCGTTTCTCAGGCCGCAGCGATTGCGGCACTGGACGGACCGCAGGATTTGCTGAAGGAGCGCGCCGCGATCTACAGCGAACGCCGTGATTTCGTTTTGGGGAAGCTAGCCGAAATTGACGGCTTGCGCTGCCACAAGCCGGAAGGCGCGTTCTATCTCTACCCAAACATGTCCGGCCTTATCGGCAAGACCACGAAGGGCGGGCGTAAAATCGAAGGTGACGTCGATTTCGTCATGGCGCTGGTGGACGAACATCACGTCGCCACCGTGCAGGGAGCAGCTTACGGCATGAGCCCCTATTTCCGTATTTCTTATGCCACAAGCATGGAAATGCTGGACGAGGGTTGCGCCCGCATTGCGCAATTCTGCAAGGACATGCGTTGATTGGAGAACCGTTCACTGGCTCTGTAATCGGGCCAGTGAACTTCGTCAAAGCTTCAAGTTTTCGGTCAGTTCGACGAGAATATCTTTCACGGCAAAAGCCGGTTCAGATAGCGAGTTCTGATCAGACGTGCAGAGCGACAGGGTTTCCTCGATGCGGGGAGATAGGATACGGCAGACCAGAGGTTCGCTGGTTTCCGAGACGATACGGTCGGCAATCGCCTTCGGCATTATAGTGGCTCCGAGACCGCTAGCGACAGCGCGGGCCAGCGTTCTGACGATTTCCACTTCAGCAACGACCTTGAGATTAATCCGGCTTCGGGTAAAGGCCACATCAACCGCACGACGCACAAAGTTGTAGGCGGGTGGCATCAGCATCGGCACACCATCCAGTGCGGCAATCGGCATCGGTTTCGTGTCCGATTCGATGGCAAAATCCCGGTGCGCAACAAGATAAAATTCTTCGCTCAGCACCGGTTCGAAACGCACGCCCTTGATCGGGCCGACGCCGTGTATCAATGCCATTTCCAGACGGCCGTTCATTATCATCTGGCTGTAAGTCTGCCCGACACTTTCAGTCAGATGAATGAGGATGCCGGGGTGACGCTTGCGTGTTTCGGCTAGGAGATCGACCGATAGAGTGGCAGCACTACTGAACGGCACCAGACCAACGGATACCCGCCCAGCAATCGAATTTCCCGCTGCCGACGCATCCATTTGCGCCTGTTCCATTTGCCGAAGGATGATTTGCGCATGGCGATAAACGGCATGACCAGCATCCGTCATCGTTACACCCTGCTGGCTACGGATAAGCAGCTTCTGCCCAAAGTGCTCCTCCAATGCAGCGAGCTGCTGGCTGAGCGCCGGTTGGGCGAGATGAAGAATGTCAGCAGCGCGCGTTATGCTACCGCTGTCCACGATGACGATGAATGATTTTAAGCGTCTGATGTCCATGCTGATGCGAAAGTATTTGCGGTTGCCGATAGCTTACAGCCTATCGCCTCTTTTGCAACGCGGAGCGCCGCCCATAGTCAAAGCAATCATGAGGATTGGCCCGTTCCGTGCAGGCAAAGACGCCTTTTGCGGCGCTCCATAAAACTTACTTATTACCTCAAAAGTAATCGGTCTTAGGCAAGGCAACAAAGCTTCGCTAATGTTCACGACAACAAAAAAGGGGATCAGAATGCCATTCTCCGATTACAAGACCGCATTGGTCACTGGTGCTTCATCCGGTATCGGCGCCGCAGTCGTAGAGCGGCTCCGCCGCGAAAACATCGAAGTCCACGCCATCGCTCGCAGTGCAGATGCCTTGAACGATCTGGCCAAGCGCACCGGCTGCATCTCGCACGCAATCGACGTGACGGATCGCTCGGCTTTGACCGAGCTCACAAACAAGGTGCAGTTCGACATTCTGGTAAACAACGCAGGTGTCGACAGGCCGAAGAAGTTTCTTCAGGCGGATGCTGAAGATATCGATCTTCTCGTTGATGTGAACCTGCGTGCCGTACTCCACATCTGCCGCCTCGTGGTGCCGGGCATGGTGGAGCGTGATCGCGGTCACGTCATCAACATTTCCTCTATTGCCGGAAACTACAATTTCGGCGGCAATTCCACCTATCATGCCGTCAAAGCAGGTGTCGCCATGCTGTCGAACCAGCTGCGGATCGACGCATTCGGCAAGCGCGTCCGCGTCACCGAGGTTTGCCCCGGTCGCGTCGCAACGGACATATTCAATCATGTCCACGGCAACGATCCGAGCATACGCGAACGTTTCATTGACGGTTTCGAGCTGCCGAAGGCCGAAGACATTGCCGACGCAATCGCCTTCGCCATTGCCGCACCCGTCGCCGTCAATATTGGCCACATGGAAATCACCCCAACTTTGCAGGTGATGGGCGGACTGCAAACGACCAAGCCACAGGACGTGTTGGCGGCTGAAGCATTGAAGGAACGAAAGCCGTGAGCGGCTTCGATCTTTCAGCGATCCTCAGCAATCCCGAATATGTGGGGATGCTGGTCCACGGCCTTCAGATGACCTTCATCATCTTCTTCGGTTCGTGGTCTCTTGCGATGACGCTGGCGCTGATCCTTCTCTGCATCCGGTTTTCGCCATTCCGTTTCGGGGACCGCATCGTCGCAGCCTATGTTTCCTACCACCGCAATGTGCCGACGCTGGTGCAGCTAATGCTCTGGTATTTTGGTATCTTCACGCTTCTGCCTTCCGGTCTTTCCGGTTGGCTGATCGATCATAATGCCGAGGCGATCTTTGCCATAGTGGGTCTCGGGCTCTGCCAGGCGGCCTATTTCAGCGAGGATTTGCGCTCCGGTCTGCGTTCGGTCAATCCAGGACAGATGGAAGCGGCCAAAGCGCTCGGCCATGGTTATCTCTCTTCCATGCGCTTCATTATCATGCCTCAGGGTGCGCGTAACGCGTTGCCACCGCTCATCAATCACAGCGTCTCGCTGTTCAAGAACAGCAGCCTCGCACTGGTAATCGGGGCGTCGGAGCTGACCCATGCGGTGAAGGAAATCGAGAACCTTAGCTTCCAGACCTTTGAAATCTATCTGGTCGGAACTGTCCTCTACCTTGTCATTTCGCTGCTGATCATGGCCGTGGGCGCTTATCTTTCGATGCGCCTCGATCCAGCATGGAGGGCGCGCGCATGATCGGCGACATGATTACCATCGTTCACGATTACTGGCTGCTGCTTCTGATCGGTCAGTATCCGAACGGCCCGCTCGGCGGTCTGGCGAATACGATCATCCTTTCTGCGCTTGCTATCGCATTTGCTTTCCCGGTGAGCATCCTCATGGCGCTCGCGCGGCTTTCGAAATGGCGCGCGCTTCGCTGGCCGGTAACGGGGCTGGTCTACGTTACCCGTGGCGTGCCGCTGCTGATGCTTATCCTGTGGGCTTACTTCCTGATTCCACTTTGGACGGGTGCGGACGTGCCGAGCTTTATGATCATGCTTGTGACGCTCGTCTTCTATCAGGGCGCATTCTTAAGTGAAGTCGTCAGAGCCGGCATCGTGGCTCTCGGTGCAGGGCAGATGGATGCGGCGAGAGCACTCGGCCACAGTTATTTGGGGGCTATGCGCTTCATTATCCTGCCGCAGGCGCTCTACAATATGATCCCGAGCATGATCTCGACCTTTGTGGCGACGATCAAGGACACCACGCTCGGTTACGTCATCAACGTGCCGGACCTGACCTTTGCAGCAAGCCAGGTGAACAACCAGCTACTTACGCAGCCATTCCAGGTCTTCCTCATCCTGGCGATCGTCTATTACGCCATCTGCTGGAGCCTGACCTATCTCGCAAACACCATCGAGCGCCGTATTGCCAAGCGCCGCGCCGGGGTCGTCAGCCGTCCGCAACACGCGGTGATGACGCAAGCCAAAATCATAACGGAGCAGCCATGACAGTACCATCGACTGACAAGACGATCCGCATCTCGAACGTCTGCAAGAGCTATGGCGACTACGAGGTTTTGAAGAATGTCGATGCCGAGGTTGCCCGCGGTGAAGTGGTGGTCATTTGCGGTCCCTCAGGTTCCGGTAAATCCACGCTGATCCGCACCGTCAATCGCCTCGAAGAGATCAGTAGCGGCTCGATTACGCTGGATGGTCAGGATATTCATGCCGCTACGAAGACGAGTGAACTCAACCTGCTACGAAGTCGCGTGGGTTTCGTGTTCCAGAGCTTTAACCTGTTCCCGCATCTCTCGGTCCTAGAAAACGTTACGATTTCGCCGATCCGCGTCAAGGGTGTGGCACCCAATGTCGCCCGTGATAAGGCGTTGACGCTGCTTGAAAGAGTCGGTCTTTCAGACAAGGCTGGCGCTTACCCTGGCCAACTGTCCGGTGGTCAGCAGCAGCGTGTTGCTATTGCCCGCGCGCTCGCCATGGAGCCGCCCGTCATGCTGTTCGACGAGCCGACGAGTGCGCTCGACCCAGAAATGGTCGGCGAAGTGCTGTCCGTCATGAAGGGTCTGGCTGCCGAAGGCATGACCATGCTGTGCGTCACCCACGAAATGGGCTTTGCCCGAGAAGTTGCCGACCGCATCTGGTTCATCGATGCCGGTCAAATCCTTGAAAAAGCTACGCCAGAAGAGTTTTTCAACACACCACGCCATCCGCGTGCGCAGCGGTTCCTGGCCGATCTGCGCCACTGATAGATCAATCAATAAGAGGAGAACGAGAATGAACTGGAAATCCCTAACGCTAACGGCCATCCTTGCCGGTACGGCGCTTGCTTCACCAGCGTCTGCCGATCAGCTGGACACGGTCATGAACAACAAGGTGCTGCGGTGCGCGACTTTCGCAGACGTTGTTCCTTTCGCCGCGCCCGATCCGAAGACCCGCGAAATGGCAGGCTTCGACGTTGATCTCTGCAACGCCATCGCCAATGAACTGGGCGTGAAGGCGGAAATCAAGCCGGTTTCGGTCGAAGCCCGCGTGCCGGAGGTCAAGCTCGGTCGGGTCGATATCACCGTCGCCAACCTCGCTTACACTCAGAGCCGCGCCGAGCAGATCCAGTTCAGCGACCCCTATTATCTCGCCAAGGAAATGCTGATCGTGCCGGTTGACGACGCTGGACAGAAGAAGGCCGATTATGAAGGCCAGCGCGTAGCGTCCACCAAGGGCTCTACTTCGGAAATGTCGATCAAGATCAACAAATCCGAGCCTTTGACGTTCCAGGACACGGCGTCCGCTTACCTCGCAGTTCAGCAGGGCAAGGCGCGCGGCATGGTGGCCAACACCATGACCACGACCAAGTTCGTCAATGAATCCAAAACCAAGGGCAAGCCGATGCGCATGATCGAGGAGCCGATGCTTTACCAGCCCATCGGCATCGGCATGGCGAAGGACAATCCGAAGCTGACGGCGAAGATCAATGAAGTCCTCCGCAAGCTGGATGCGGATGGGGAACTCAACAAGATCTGGGACAAGTGGCTCGGACCAAACACCGAGTACAAGATGAGCCGCACCGACAAGGTCGTTCCGCTGTCCGAGCTGAAGTTCGACCCGATCCCTTGATCCTGCCGGGCAACGCCACGGCAACGATCTGAAACATAACAATCAAGCTCAATACAAGCGGCGGGACGCACCCGCCGCCGTCCTTACCGTGGGAGGTTTTTATGATCCACATCAAAGATATCGCAGAACGGCCAAGCAAGGCGGACATCGAAGCCCTTTCGAAGTTTTCACCCGCCACCATCCATGAGGCGCAGGGCCGCAAAGGCGCACTTTCCTCCCGCCTCAAGCCGGTCGATTACCGCATGAAACTGTGCGGCCCGGCCTTTACCGTGAAATGTGCGCCGCGCGACAACATCATGTTGCAGCTCGCCATCAACTACGCAAAGCCTGGCGACATCATCGTCGTGTCCGCAGGCGAATATGAGGAAGCAGGCTCGTTTGGCGACGTTCTGGCCAATGCCTGCCTCGCGAAAGGCATCGGCGGTTTGGTAACGGACACTGGCGTGCGCGACACGCTGCAACTAAGAGACCTTGGTTTCCCTGTCTTTTCGCTCAGCGTCTGCATCAAGGGCACGGTGAAGGAAACCATTGCCGCTGTGAACGACAGCATCATCGTCGGCGGTGAGATCATCAATCCGGGCGATATCGTCGTCGGCGATGCGGATGGCCTAGTCGTCGTACGCCGTGAAGACGCGCAAGAATCAGCACGACTGTCGCAAATCCGCGAAGATGCCGAGGCGGGCTATATCGAAGCCTACAAGCAGGGCAAATCCGTTATCGAAGTCAGCAATCTGGAGCCTGTTTTGATGGCTAAAGGGCTTGTCGTCGATATCTGACTTCGACAGGACGACCGGAGACGCACGAGGCGTTTCGAATTCTAGTATCTGAACGGCGTAAATGTTCTTTACGCCGTTCTCCCATGAAGCATGTTGATATTCCTTGGATCAAGGAACGAGGTTCCGATGACGTTTCCACTTTTCGATCTTTCCGGTTCACGTGCCTTGGTCACGGGCTCCTCGCAGGGTATTGGGTTGGCGCTCGCCAAAGGCCTCATCGACCATGGTGCGTCCGTCATTCTCAATGGCCGCGACAAGCTGAGGCTTGCGGAAGCCGCGGCATCGCTGAAAGCGGAAACGGGCGTCTCGGTTGAAACGGCAGATTTCGACGTGACGGATGCCGAAGCGGTCAAGCGTGGTGTCGAGGCCGTCGAGGAGAACATCGGTCCTATCGACATTCTCATCAACAACGCCGGCATGCAGTTTCGTACGCCGCTCGAGGACTTTCCGATTGATCGTTGGGAGCAGCTGCTGAAGACCAATGTCTCCAGTGTGTTTTACGTTGGACAGGCCGTTGCGCGTCACATGATCGGACGCGGCAAGGGAAAGATCATCAACATAGCTTCCGTCCAGAGTGAACTCGCCCGTCCGGGCATCGCGCCCTACACGGCAACGAAAGGGGCAGTGAAAAACCTGACGCGCGGTATGTGCACCGACTGGGCCAAATATGGCCTGCAGGTGAATGCGATTGCACCCGGTTACTTTAAAACGCCGCTCAACCAGGCGCTGGTCGACAGCGAAGAATTTTCCTCCTGGCTGGAAAAACGCACGCCAGCAGCTCGATGGGGCAATGTCGATGAACTCGTCGGTGCCGCAGTGTTCCTGTCCGGCAAGGCTTCCTCTTTCGTGAATGGACACACGCTTTATGTCGACGGCGGCATCACCACATCCCTTTGAGACGACACGCTGTACCGGTCCGATCGTCGTGATGGGTGTCTGCGGTTGCGGCAAGACATCCGTCGGCGAACGGCTTGCATCCACGCTCGGCTGCCGCTTTATAGAAGGCGATAGCCGTCATCCGGTGGCCAATGTCGAGAAGATGCGACAGGGCATTCCGCTTGAGGATGTCGACCGTTGGCCATGGCTGGACGTGCTCGGCACTGAGCTTGGCGAAGATGCGCGGACAATCATCTCCTGTTCCGCGTTGAAACGGTCCTATCGCGACATGCTGCGGGCAAGGGCAGGGCGGTCGATGGCATTCGTATTCCTGCAGGGAACGCGGACACTTCTGACCTCGCGCATGGGAGGGCGCAGTGGGCATTACATGCCGCTCTCGTTGCTAGACAGCCAGTTGGCAACGCTGGAGCTACCACAAGGCGAGCAGGACGTGGTGACCATGGAAATCGACCAGCCTCTCGAACGGATCGTCTCTGATGCCATCGCCCGCCTCATCGCGATGGGTTTCGCGACCGCAGTAGAAAATCGATAAATTCATCATGGAGAACACTATGACCAAGCCGGAAATTCTGCTCGTCGGCCCATACCCGGAATGGGATCTGGTGGAGCTCCAGGAAAAATTCGAAGTCCGCAAGCTTTATGAAGCGACAGATCGCGACGCGTTCCTGCAGCAGCACGGCGGCAACATTCGCGGCATTGCTACTCGTGGAGAGCTCGGTGCCTCGGCAGAGCTCATCGGCAGGTTGCCGAAGCTGGAAGTGGTGTCGGTGTACGGGGTCGGCTACGACGCGGTCAATCTTGAGGCCTGTCGCGCACGTGGCATTCGCGTCACCAATACGCCTGATGTGCTGACCAACGACGTCGCTGATCTCGGTGTGGCCATGATGCTCGTTCAGTCTCGCGGAATGATTGGCGCGGAGCGTTGGGTAAAGGACGGAAGCTGGACGAAGGGCCTTTACCCGCTAAAGCGAAAGGTCTGGGGCCGGAAGGCAGGCGTGCTGGGCCTCGGCCGGATAGGCTTCGAGGTAACCAAGCGCCTCAGGGGCTTCGACATGGATATTGCCTATAGCGATGTGGCGACAAAGGATTTTGCCAAGGACATGACCTTCATCGCCGATCCAGTTGAACTCGCCCGGCATTCTGACTTCCTGTTTGTCACTCTCGCCGCTTCAGCCGCCACGCGCCATATCGTTTCGAAGGAGGTCATTGAAGCTCTTGGCCTGGAAGGCATGCTGATCAACATCTCGCGCGCCTCTAATGTAGATGAGGATGCACTGCTCGATGCGCTGGAAAGTGGGACGCTCGGATCCGCCGCGCTCGACGTATTCGAAGGCGAGCCAAATCTCAATCCGCGCTTCCTGAAGCTCGACAACGTCCTGGTGCAGCCGCATCACGCTTCGGGAACAATTGAAACCCGTAAAGCAATGGGCAAGCTGGTTCGCGACAATCTCGTGGCCCACTTCGCTGGCAATGCCCTTCCAACCCCCGTCATCTAAGGATAGCTCGATGAAAGCCGTCGTTATTCACGCCGCCAAGGATTTGCGGATCGAGGAAAGGGAAGTCGAGACGCTTGGAACAGGACAGGTGGAAGTCGCCATTGAGGCGGGAGGCATCTGCGGATCAGATCTCCACTATTACAATCACGGCGGCTTTGGCACAGTGCGCGTTCGTGAGCCGATGATTCTCGGTCATGAAGTCGCGGGTACAATTAAGGCGCTCGGCGAAGGCGTTTCCAGTCTAGCGGTAGGCGACAGGGTTGCCGTCTCCCCAAGCCGCCCCTGCAAGCACTGTGAGTATTGCCTCAAAGGACAGCAGAACCATTGTATGAACATGCGCTTTTACGGGTCAGCCATGCCCATGCCGCACATCCAAGGGGCGTTCCGCCAGCGATTGGTTGCCGAAGCCTGGCAGTGCCATAAGGTCGCCGATGGTGTGTCGATCAATGAAGCGGCGATGGCAGAACCGTTTGCAGTTACGCTTCACGCCGTCAATCGTGCCGGCAATCTCGCTGACACACGTGTTCTCGTGACAGGATGCGGACCGATAGGTGCGCTCGCTATCGTCGCGGCCCGTGCCCACGGCGCCCGAGAAATCGTTGCGACCGATGTCGTGGACGCGGTATTAAGGAAGGCTGCGGAGATCGGTGCCGATCGCGTTATCAATGTCTTGAAAAATCCGGAAGAGCTCTCAGCCTATTCGGCGAACAAGGGCTATTTCGACATCCAGTTTGAAGCGTCGGGCAACGAACGCGCTGTTCGCTCCGGCCTCGAAGTGCTGCGTCCGCGTTCAACGGTGGTACAGCTCGGTCTCGGAGGGGATGTGTCGATTCCACAAAACTTGGTGGTGGCGAAGGAAATCGAGATGAAAGGGACCTTCCGGTTCCACGAGGAATTCGGTCAGGCGGTTAATCTCATCAACAAGCGTCGCGTTGATCTCAAGCCGTTGCTCACAGGAACCTTTCCTCTTAGCGATGCGATATCGGCATTCGAAGTCGCTAGCGATAGAAGCCGCTCAATGAAAGTGCAGATCGGATTTTAGTCGCGCAGCTTCATGTCTCCTCAGAACAGGTTCAATCTCATAAGTTTTGACCTTAGTTTTCAGGAACAATAAACGACTGCATTCGGGTGTCCTCGGTTCTAGCCCTTTCAAGAGCGTCTATACCCAGCCTGCTTTTTTGAATCGGTAGTAAAGAATGGCGCAAAGCACCACAATGATCCCTATTACAACGTAATATCCGTACTCGGTCTTCAACTCAGGCATATTCTCGAAGTTCATGCCGTATATGCCAGCGATAGCCGTTGGCACAGCCAGGATCGCCGCCCATGCGGCAAGTTGCCGAGTTATCGCGCCTTGCCGCTGTTGCTCGAGAAGATTTGCGGCTTCGAAGACAGATGTCACAATATCGCGCAGCCCGATCACCATGTTTTCCACGCGGCGGACATGATCATGAACGTCCCTGAAGAACGGTCTCGCATTGTCGTCGACGCAGGGCAGTTCAAGATGGGCGAGTTTGCTGGCAACTTCCGCCATTGGCCCAATTACCCTCTGAAACTTGATGACCTGCCTGCGCATCCGGAAGATCCTGCGGATTTGTTCCGGTTCGAGGAAAGAAATGAGGACGTGCTTTTCGATCTCGAGTACTCGGTCTTCAATTGTTTCCACGAGTGGCAGATAGCCATCGACGATGAAATCCAGAATGCCGTGGAGAACATAGTCGGGACCGTGCGAGAGGAGCTGCGGCGCCTGCTCGAGTTGTTCGCGTAGTTTTTGGTGTGATCGGGCCGATCCGTGCCGGACTGTGATGACGTGCTGTTGGCCGACAAAGATACAGGTCTCACCGTAGATGATCTTGTCATTCTCGAGATGAGCGGTCTTGGCGACGACGAATAGCTGATCCCCATAAATGTCAACTTTGGGCACCTGCCGTCCGTTGAGTGCATCTTCGACCGCAAGGGAATGAAGCCCGAACATCGCCTTGAGGTGCGCCATTTCTTCAACCGTCGGATCTGTCAGTCCGATCCAGACAAAGTCGCCCGCGGTGATCTCGAAAGGTTGCGATGAGAGTGCGACCTCATTGGCGCGCTTACCGTTGCGGTAGAGATAGGATGCGACGACTGTCATCTGGGTCCGTTGAAGCTGCTAGGACGGGAGGTGGGGTAGGTAAAGACATCGAAAACTTGATACACGCAAAGTCGGCTCTGAGGTAGAGCTTTAAGATCCACGGAGGAGTGTGCACTCGAAGCTTGTGGAGCCCCGCGGCGATATCATCAACCTTGCACTGGCCTTTTCGGATCGAGCTATTGCGGTTAGAATTGCAAGCAGGTGCGCGAGACGCCAGAGGGTGGTCGAGGCGCGGCATCTCCATCGCGACAGCCACTGTGTCATCCGCTCCCGCGAAACTGGCGCCGGATCAACCGCCAAAAGCTCTGCCGCCTTCGGCACCCTCTAATTGCTCGACAGCCTTGCCACCTGCGCAAGACACTGAGCGCGCTCAACCCAAGTTCGTGCGAGAAAACAGCGTTGCCTCAAGACACGCGCCGAACGAGAAAGCCAGCATCCTTGACCAGCTAAATCCGGGCAAATGGGTGGGGTTATTGGCACAAGGGGTCGGTGGTCCCGCGGGCAAGTGACCTTACCCAGCGCGAAGGCTGGGTCGCGTGCATTTTCTGAGCGATTTTGAACCCGTTCAGTGACGGTTGCTTTCGCATTGCGGACATCGCTTCATCATCTTATCGATCAATGACCGGTATCCGCCAAAACGACCTAACACCTCAACAGCCTTGGGCAGGCTCAGAGCATACTCCTGTTGAAGCTGCTCGACGGTGTACGGCTGGTTTCTCAAATCGTCCATGTGCATTCTCCTTACGGCCCATAAATGCATATGGCGGAAACAGGGTTCCATACATGGCAGGCGCTGTCATCAAGGAATGAATAGCGACAATCCAAAAACAAAAAGCAACGGTGTTAACAATCAAGGGCCGTTGCTCGATGATCTCTCATTCTTGCGTTGAGAATGACGATCATTTTGCGCATGACGGCAACGAGGGCGACCTTTCCCGGTTTGCCTTTGGCCTTCA